>MAAC01018259.1_pt1 | contig 56100 bp, 43 predicted proteins | sample 1115981 | NCBI WGS metagenome assembly MAAC01 (sample SAMN04961126, study PRJNA320927) | seawater metagenome | isolation source: sample BD02T64 sea water enriched with oil for 64 days | place: USA:Gulf of Mexico | collected 2013-07-27 | reverse complement strand
TTACAGCTAAGTCACGGATAGCATAGGAGAATAATGATGAGTTTAAATCCAAAAGACGTAGTAATAGTTGATGCTGTTCGTACGCCAATGGGCAAGACCAAAAACGGTCAGTTCCGCAACGTACGTGCTGAGAAGTTATCAGCTAATTTGGTTGTCGCTTTACGTGAGCGTAACCCCAACTGGAACATCGCGGAAACAGAAGACGTTATCTGGGGTTGTGTTAACCAGACTTTAGAGCAAGGCATGAACATGGCTCGTGCGGTATCGATCCTTGGTGGTCTTCCTCGTACAGCTGGCGCTCAAACGGTTAACCGTTTATGTGGTTCATCCATGCAGGCGCTTCATACAGCGGCACAAAACATCCAAACTGGAAACGGTGATGTGTTTGTGATCGGTGGTGTAGAGCACATGGGCCATGTTGGCATGATGCACGGTATTGATCTAAACCCCGAGAACTCTAAGCATATGGCTAAGGCTTCTAACATGATGGGTTTGACGGCGGAAATGCTGGGTAAAATGCACGGTATTTCACGTACACAAATGGATGAGTTCGCCCTGCGTTCTCACCGTTTGGCGTGGGAAGCTACCCAGGAAGGTCGTTGGAAAAATGAAATCGTACCGGTTGAAGGTCACGATGCGAATGGCTTTAAGGTTCTTTGTGAAATTGATGAAGTAATTCGTCCACAAACCACAATGGAAACATTGGGTGCCCTTCGTCCAGTATTTGATCCTAAAGGTGGTTCTGTTACTGCCGGAACCTCTTCAGCATTGTCTGATGGCGCTTCTGCCATGTTGATCATGTCTGCAGAGAAAGCTCAAGCGATGGGTCTTAAGCCTCGTGCTAAGATTCGTTCAATGGCTGTTGCTGGTTGTGATGCGGCGATCATGGGTTACGGCCCTGTACCTGCGACACAGAAGGCGCTTAAGCGTGCTGGTTTATCTATCGATGATCTAGATTACATCGAATTAAACGAAGCGTTTGCTGCACAAAGCTTGCCTTGTGTTAAAGACCTTAAGCTTACTGATAAGGTTGAAGAGAAAGTAAACCTTAACGGTGGCGCGATTGCTTTAGGGCACCCTCTGGGTTGTTCTGGCGCTCGTATCACCGGTACGTTGCTTAACATAATGGAAGCAAAAGACGGTACATTGGGTCTGGCGACTATGTGTATTGGTCTTGGTCAAGGTATAGCGACCATTATTGAAAGAGTATAAGTAAGACCTCTATAAACTGTCTGTTTTGATAGTTTAACGACAGAGAAGCCCGGCTTTTTAGCTGGGCTTTTTTGTGCCTAGCTGTTGCAATCTAAACAAACGAAATGTATGAGGAGTCATCAAAGTGTTCTTATTTATACAAAAAACGGTTGTTTTGGTGGGGGGTGGTTGGTGTTTAATCTGCAAAACTGACTAAGTTTTGCTACACTTTATGTGGGCTTTCCTCTGGAAGTAGACAATGAAATTAGCAGGCTTTGACGTAACTGAAATTATCCATTCTGTGGATAATACGGTTGTTGCGCGTGCAATTGCTGAGTCTGGCGCCAGCGTGATTCTTAAATATCAAAACGCACAATACCCTTCTGAAGACTTAAATGCTCGCTGGCAGCATGAATTTACAGTATTGCAATCCATTAAATCACCATGGGTTGTAAAAGAGTTAAGTCTAGAAAAGATTAATAATAACCTCGTGCTTGTTTTAGAAGATTTTTCCCCTTTGAATCTTGCGCAATTTACGCGTTCAAATCGACTAGATTTAACGCAACGATTGCAGCTGGCAATACAGTTGAGCCAGGCGTTGAGTGATATTCATAAACATCAGTTGACTCATAATGATATCTCTCCAAAAAATATTTTGGTGGATATTGATACGTTAAAAATTAAGATTTGTGATTTTGAATTGGCCACACGGTTGTCCTGTGAGCACCCTGGGGATATGAATGAGCATGTGTGGGGTACACTGGATTATATGTCACCGGAGCAGAGCGGCAGAACAAATCTCATTGTGGACTATCGCAGTGATTTTTATGCCTTAGGGGTGACGTTGTATGAGTTATTTGTTGGACGTCGACCTTTTGAATATAACGATCCGATGGCGTTATTGTATGCTCATCTAGCACGAGCCCCTGAACCATTGAATACGGTTGATTTGTCTGTGCCTGCGCAATTATCTGATATCGTTTTACGGCTATTAGCAAAATCCCCTGATGACAGATATCAAAGTAGTTTTGGGTTACAGGCAGATTTAACTCGTTGTTTAAAGGAGTGGCAAATAGAAGGTTTTATTAGCACTTTCGCAACTGGTGAATGCGATAGGCCTGAAGGTTTTCATGTTTCTCATAAACTTTATGGCCGAGAAAAAGAAGTTGCCGATATATTTGCGGCTTATGAACGGGTTTGTTTAGGGCGCTCAGAGCTATTGCTTGTGAGTGGTAGCTCGGGTATTGGTAAGTCTGCATTGGTACATGAATTACATAAGCCTATTTTGTCAAAACGAGCGCTCTTTATTCGAGGCAAGTGTGAACAATTTACCAGCAATCAACCGTATTCAGCACTGATTCAAGCATTTCAACCATTGATGCATCAACTGGTCAGCGAGGGTGAAGAGAAATTACATTATTGGCAATTTATATTACGACGAGCGCTCGCGGACAATGCTGCAGTGATTGTTGATCTCATTCCTGAATTGGAACAAATAATTGGCTCATCACCACCATTGCAATCTTTGCCCTCCATGGAGGCTGAGAACAGATTCCATACGGTATTTAGACATTTTGTTAGTGCGCTTTCTTCGAGTGGCCGCCCGTTAGTGATGTTTTTAGATGATTTGCAGTGGGCTGATATTTCAACACTGAAATTATTAGAGCAACAAATTCAGCCAGAGAAAAGCTCAGCATTACTGATTATCGGCGCCTATAGAGACAACGAGGTGGACAGCAGTCATCCCCTTGGTCGTACATTAAAAGTGGTTAAAGAGGTGCAGGGAGAGGTTCATAACCTCAAATTGTCGAATTTAGATTTAGCTCAGGTGGCTGAGCTTATTAGTGATACGTTGCACTGTGATTGCGATGAGGTTGATTCATTGGCACGCCTTTGTCATGAAAAAACGAAAGGTAATCCCTTTTTTCTGAGTCAGTTTTTGGTGTCGTTGTATGAGGGGGAAGAGGTTACTTATGACTATGATAAAGGCGTTTGGACTTGGGATGTTGGGCAAATTGAGCAACGGAAGATAACGGATAACGTTGTTGAATTTATGGTGGGAAAATTGCGTGAGTTGGATGAGGACACACGGCATCTAATTTCACTGGCAAGTCTTTTGGGAGAGAGTTTTACTCTACGGTTACTTTCCATTGTTTATGAGCAAAGCCCGGCACAAACATCTCGATCGTTGTGGCCTCTTTTACAACAAGGTTTGGTTTTGCCATTAAATGAGAACTACAAATTCAGCGACGCTCCTGATCGGCTGATTTTGACACAGTATCGTTTTTTACATGACAGAGTACAGCAAGCCGCACATACGCTAATAAGTCATGAAGAGCGTCCTGTCGTAACGTTAAAAACGGGGCGATTATTGTTAGCCAGTATGGAAAAGATGCCGCAAGTAATCCAGGAAAAATACCTGTTCACTATTCTTGGGCTTATTAATGATTCTTATCATTTGATTACCGACCCGATCGAAAAAACACAATTACTCACATTAAACATTCGTGGAGGGATTAAAGCAAAAAATGCGTCTGCTTTTTCCGTAGCGATTACTTTTTTGGGTGTGGCAAAAGCGCTGTTACCAGAAAATGTATGGAAGGACGATCCTGATCAGGCATTGCTTGTATATCGAACGTTGGCCGAATCATCTTATTTGGCGGGGGAGTTCGAGGCAGCAGACGCGTTATACCCAGTTGCTATTCGTTCTACGGATAATGTATTGGCGAAAGTCAGCTTAATGCTGATACAAACTACCCAATATCAACAACAAGCACGTTTTACCGAGGCGTTACCTGTTTTGGTGGAGGGGTTGGCATTATTGGGTTTTGATTTTCCTCTTTCAGACGATCAAGCAGAGGCATTGCTTCCAGAGCTTTTTTCGATGACCTTGCAAGCACTTAATTCCCAATCAGAGCGGTCTATATTAAGTGCGGGTGAGATGACGCAGCCACATTGTTTGCTGGCAATGGAATTGCACAATGTGTTAACAGTTGTACTTTATCAATTGCGATGGTTTAGCGCTTACGGTGTTAACTCCTGTCAAATGTTGAAATTATCGTTTGAGTATGGTCATTGTGATCTTACCCCGTTAGCTTATCTTTCCAGTGCTTGGGCCATGTCGATGATGGGGGAACCCTATTCCCGTTGTTATGATATTGGTAAATTATCATTAACGCTTGCTGATCAACGGGAAAATCGGTACCACCGGGTGCTTATATACCAGGGTTTTTCTGCATTTTTTCAGCACTGGGGAGAGCCGCTTAAAAATACCTTGCCACTGTTAGAAAAAGCCGTTCGATGGGGGCAGGAAGGGCTTAATTTTACCTCAGCTGGCCATGCTGTTTTACTCGGTGGTGTTAACAAAATTATTTGTGGTGTGAACTTAAGGGAGTTAGAACTTGAAGTCTCTCATGGGTTGGCTTTTTTACGTCGTTCCCATCAAGCAGCAACGGCGAATTTTGTAAAACTTTCCACGCTTCAGCCTTCGTTAGCGTTGCAGGGAAAAACAAATCATTCAATGTCTTTTGATACAGAAGAAATGGATGTGACCGCTTTTTTTGATGGGGACTATACAACACCCTCAATGGAATTGGCGTTGTTTAGTCAGGCAATGATGCGCCATGCTTTTATTATGAAGGCAAGAGCAGAGCAACAACGATTCATTAAAAATCTACCGATTATAGAGGCTTGCCTTCCTCATAGTCCTTCTTTGTCAGAGAGTATGTTTTTTACGACGCTAATTTTAATTGAGTCCATAGCGTTGGCTGACTCTGTTATTGCCGGTTCTGTTATTACCGATTCTGTTTATCGCGATCCAGGTCATACTAAGTGCGGAGATAAAAAAAATGATAAGGATGATGTTAAAGAGAGGCTGGCTCTAGTCAAAGAATATGCCTGCCGTTTCAAACAATGGTCAGATGACTGTCCACAAAATTATCGTCATAAATATTTAATGATTGATGCAGGCATTGCCTTTTTGGAAGGTGATGATTCAAGAACGATTAAGTGTTACGCAGAAGCAATTGAGGAGGCGAAAGAAGCAGGGTTTATGCAATGTGAGGCCATTGCTAATGAACTATATGCACAATATTGGTTGCAAAAAGGTCAGAAACAAATAGCGGTCCATCTGATACGTGAAGCGTATTATCTTTATCAATGTTGGGGAGCAAAAGTTAAATGTGATTTGCTGGAAAGTCATTGGCCTTACGTATCTTTTGCTTTGGAAGAGCGTATACAGGTTTTTGGTAGCCCTCTGAAAACAGCGACCACGAGGACTCACCGAGCTGATGTACTTGATTTGCATTCGCTGTTGAAAGCAAACCAGTTACTGTCAGAAGAATTGGGCTTGGAATCGTTGCTTCGCCGAATGATGGAGGTGTTGCTGGAGAATGCAGGTGCTGAAAAGTGCGGCATTATTTTACTGGATGAGGGGCAATTAATCGTAGAGATGGTAGGTCAGTTTGATAATAACTCGCAAGAGTTGGATTGCCAAAGGTATGGGAAAACATTGCAATCGGTTTGTAATGGCGATGCTCCTTTATTGCCTGATGCCTTGATTCACCATGTACATAAAACGCTGAGTACATTGGTGTTGAACAGTCCTGTTAGTGACGCTTATTTTTCTTATAACGCCTATTTTCAACAATGTGATCCGAAGTCCGTAATGTGCCTTCCAATACTGTATCAGGGCAACCTGATTGCGGTGATATATTTGGAAAACAATTTGATGGAAGGGGCCTTTACCTCTCGTCACAAAGAAACCTTAACCTTGCTCAGTACTCAGCTGGCCATTTCACTCATCAACGCAATGTTGTATGACAAAATGGAGATGAAAGTTGCGTTACGCACAGAAGAATTACGTCAGATGGCGATGAAGGATGGTTTAACCAATATCGCAAACCGACGTTCTTTTGATGAGCGGTTAGAGAGTGAGTGGCGGCGCAGTCTGAGAAATGGCAAGCCGCTGTCATTATTGATGATAGATATTGATTTTTTTAAACAATATAACGATGGTTATGGACATTTGGTTGGGGATGAGTGTATTAAAACCGTAGCGCGTACACTCGGCTTATCAGCACCTCGTGCAATGGATTTTGTTGCACGTTATGGTGGGGAAGAGTTTTGTGTGTTGCTGTCGGAGTCGGATAAGGAGATGGCCTTGTTAGTGGCGCTAACCTGTCTTAATGCAATTCGTGATTTAGCCCTACCTCATAAGCAATCCAGTATAGAAAATTACGTGACTATTAGTATTGGTGTGAGCACCTTGGTTGCAGACCCCAATATGACCCCTTGTGTGCTGATAGGTAATGCAGATGAAGCGCTTTATCGTGCAAAAAACAAGGGGCGCAACTGTGTGATAGTGTCTGAGGGCTGAGGGCTGAGGACTGGTGCGAGAAAATAATTGAAGCATCCATGCTTCGAAATGGAGATCCTTCAGATTGTTTATATCGCTTTTTATATACTGATGCTGTTTGGGATGAGTGACGGAAGCTGGAAAGGGTAGGGCATTGGTCTTTGCAGGTTCTTCTTACGTATATCTCTTTCGATGATTGATAGGTTGCCGTGTAACTCAGCGACAACATCATGAACACGAGCATCTTTAAAATACGGCGCTCTAGGGTTGTTACTGTAGTGTCCAAAAGTGTCGTATTGCACACCACTCAAAAGGTATTCGAATGAGAAGGTATAAATAGAAACATCCAGTGGCGGATACCAGGCTATACAATCATCTTTTGTTTCCAAAGTCGTGCTCTTGCTCGGGGGTGCTTTGTAAATCGTACCTGCAACACTGGGCATATAGGACATCAATGGATACTGCGCATAGTTAACGGATGCATGTTGTGGCCCCGCGATGTAAATGATTTGAGCCACAATTTGAATTAAATAATCTACTGAACCTATTTGTGCAGGTTGCTTGGGATTATCGGTTTCTTTTAGCCCATGCAAACCCTTGAATCCGGCGTACAGAGGGGAAATCATTTCATTGATCCAACCCTGCAATTCTTGATCGTTAATGACATCATCGTCGGTTTTATAATAGGTTTTAACATAACCTGTAACATATTCTTGAATAGCAGTCCAAAGCTGCAAGGTGTCGTCACGAAATGGAAAATCGGGTAGTTTGTCAAGCCCTCTTAACTGAAATACATTGCTCGGATTGTTATCGTCCCAACGCCATGCTTTGTGGGCTGCTGCAATCAGTTCCAACGTTGACTCAATGGCAGGCCCGACGTTTGTTGCCACAACACCACCGGGTATGATCAAACTATGAATGGCATCGTCGTTGATATTAATGGTGAAGCGAAAATGTGGAATCAGCAATTTGAGTAATGGATGGTGCTCTGATAACTGGCGGTGTGAGGCAACCACGATAGGTTCAATGATTAAATGGCAGTCCCCAAGGTGTGCCACAGACTCATGTTGGATAGCACAAGAAACGTTAACGAAGTACTTCGCAATACTCCATTTTAAGCCGTTAGGATCATTGGCATTTGCACAGTCGTTGGGAGTGAAGATCGGTGTTTTTTCTGCATCGAAGGTTTGCTCTAATTGTATGGCTATGGGTTGTAATACGCCATCTCCAGGTGGATAACCTTCCGGTGGGTTCGGATTCCAATAAAACAATGCGATAGGGGCTCCGAGGTAGCGCTGCTCGCCATGTACTTTGTTGGCTTTTGAGTTTTCCAAGGCTGAATAATCAACCGCGTAAAGCCGTTTTTGTCGTGCCGCTTCATCTAAGGTGATGATCGAGTCGCCCGTGACTTGTTGCAATACTTCATTGGTGACAGGAAACTTTTTTAGTAAGTTTTCCAGTTTAATCGCGTGCGAGTTGTCTTCTGGGTCGAGCTGAATACCCCGTAAATTGGTGGTGTTAAACCCGGCAATTTGTAAGTAGCCAAAAAACCAGTCTTGTTCGCAGGGTTTGCTGTCTTTTTGCATCCATGGTTTGGTTTCCATGGTTAACATTAGAGGTTTCGGTATCGTATCAAAAAGTGCATCGTAATCTTCAATACTTTTGGCTTGCAAATAGTCGCGACCATGGTCAGTACTGAGCATGTCATTCATGCTGGATTTTAAAAATGCCGTAGGCCCATTTTTGATGAACTCGTCAAAAACATCTTTAAGTCCAGTGGCCATTTTTTCAATATCTTTGGGGATATTGACCATATGTTTAATGGCGTCGGGTACTTTAGCGAGGTCGCCAATAAATTCTTCCAAATTGGCAATGTCTTTTTTGACATCCCAAACGCTGAACTCTTCCTTTAAATTCTGGTAAGCGGTTTCAATATCTTTAAAGGTATCGGCGGATATGTCATCTTGCAGTTCTTTTTCTAGCAACTTCACTAACACATTCTTAAAGTTGTCGGCCATGGGCAGAAACGTTTCAAGTACTCTTAGTTCATAATCCGGTGTGAACCCTTCGCCTTTCGGTAAATCTGCTGAAAGTGGTACGGGTTCTACATAGGAAAACATATAATTGTAAGCGGTACGTGCTAACGAGAGTCCGAATTCACGTTGATCCTGTTCTTCTGCGCTGTCTTGTTGGGGTAGGGTAGGCAATTTGTTTGCTGTGTTGTCGACTGACATTGTTTTATCCTTTAACAAGTTTTTTCAGTAGTAGTATTGTTCAGTGGTGGTATCGAAATGCCAGTGCGATTTCCCGACCTTTTGGAATAATGTTCGCAAAGGCTGCCCCGGGTGCGAGGGGTATCACTGAAGTAAAGACCAAATATTCCTTATCAAACAGATTATTTATTATTAAACTTAGCTGCCATTGTTCATCGGTTGGACTAAGGTCAAATCGGTAATCCACAATCTCATAGGCGGACTGTTGAGTTTGGGGTTCGTTGTCGGATGCGGTGGTATGTTTGCCTTTATAACGCCAGCTCAATAAATGCTGCATTTTTAAACTGTCTGTTATTGGGCTTTCGTATTCAAACGCGATAACACCTTCTGCTTTAGGGACAAAAGGTGTTTCATCCCCCGATGCGTCACATAATGTTTTTCCCGTGTTTAACCGGTCTGTTGTGTGGCAAGTGGAGGAACTAAAGTCATTGTAGGTGAAGTCTAAATATTCAAATAGTACCAATGTTCGGAATTGTTTGATGGGTTGCCAGATAATTTGTGTGTCTAGACCTTTAGAAGTGGAACTCGCTGCATTACCCACGGTGAAACCGATGCCACCATCAAAAACAGAAACTTGTAAATCATCATACTTGCCATAAAATAATGCCATATTTAACTGAAATTTCTGCCAATTCTTTTTAAAACCCATTTCAAATACACGTGCTTCTTCGTCATCGTAAACAACATCATTTCGATTATCTTTTTCATATAAAAAATCGAAACCGCCAGCTTTGCTACCATTTGACCAAGATAGGTAGGACATGAGGTTTACATCCCACTGGTAACTGAGAGCGGCTTGAAACATCGAGTGGTGTTCTTTGCGTTGTAGGTCATCAAACTCATGATAAACCCCACGTCCAGCGGATACGATGGCATAACCTGCCGTATAATCTGGTACTAACACGGGTGTAGAGACACTGTACCCCGTTGGGTCGCTAAGATAGTCGGCATCTTGCAATAATGTGGGGTCTGATAGATAACGTATGTCAACCAAGTCACCACTACCATTTTGGTGATTGATATCGGCGGCACGCACCGCTTGAAGCCCTTCTTTTTTGATGGTGAGGTAACGATACCCCAAAGAGCCTGTTAACTGGTTAGTTAATGGAATATTCACATTACCGAAGGCAGCCCATTGAGCGGTATCCTGTTCAAGAAGGATATGACGGGAGAAGGGAGAAATTAACCTTTCAGCATCACTTGGAGAAAGGGAGAATGCTGCTGCTACTAATAACGGTGTATTAAAATCGGCAAAGTAATCATTATCAAACGTATCTTTTTGATAATATATCCCCGCTAAGTATTGAAGACCGGATTCTACCTCTCCTGTAATACGTATCTCCTGTGAAAACTGGCGATAATTTTCGTTTTGATACGTGTTGATTAATGTTGCTGGGGAAATATCCACATCCATGGATTGCTCAAATCGGTAATGACTGTACCCGGTGAGCGAGGTTAACGTTATGCTATCAAATTCATACTCCGCATTGATTAGCGCTTCATCGGTATCGAGCTGCCAAAAAGTTTTTTGATATTTGAAAGGGGCGGCGTTGCCGACATCCAAAATACTGTCATTAACTCCAGTAAATGTGGAACCTGGAAATGGATTACCAGAACCGTCGACATGTTTGTAAATATCAAATGCATTGCCCTGTAGGTCAAACACTCCTTGTTCATATCGTGCATCGATAGTAAGCCTATCGGATGCGAGCCATAAACCACTGATTCTAAAAGCTTCGTCTTTTGAGGTAGGTTCCTTTTTTCCAGAAAATAGATTTTCTGAGATACCTTCTTGTTGGTCCCGCCATTTACCTGCAACACGAAATGCGATGGTATCGGAAAGTGGAATATTTATTCCAAGGTTAATTAAGTCTTCATCGTACTCAAATTCATGTTGATAGCTGATATCAACGCTGGGGGGAGCATCTGGGTCAATGTAGGGTTTTACCGTAGTCATGCTAATGGCTCCACCGATAGAGCTGTTACCATACAATGCTACTTGTGGGCCATGTAATACCTCGATTCGTTCCATATCAAACAACCCTGCATGTTGCTGATTCATTCTGCCTCGATAAATACCATCAACGTAGGTACCAACGGCTTGTTCAAATGCATTGTTATCTCCTGAAGTTACGCCGCGCAGTATGAGACGGCTGGTAAGAGGTAAGACTTGTTGTTGCAGCCCTGGTACATATAGACTGAGATCCTGTAAGTCATCGATCACCAAGTCTTGTATTTGATCTTTGCCTATTACGGATACACTGATGGGGACTTCCTGCAGTTTTTCGACCTTTTTTCTGGCGGTTACTACAACTTCATCGATGGGATTGTTTTTAGGATCAGTGGTGATATTGCGGCCTTCACTCGCATGGGCGTTGATTGATATAAAACACATTATGGTCAATAAATAGGCAGCGAATGAGCGTATAAATGCCATGGTATTATTCATTTTTTTGATACCGTTAATGCGTCTTCTTTGTGGTGGCACGAAGGGGTAGGTACGAAGGGGTAGGTAGTCGGTTTTTCCGGAGGTTAGCCCAATCCCGTTCTCTTTTACAGGTCATAAGCCCTACTGAAAGTGTAGCTACCTTCTGATGAGAATCCATTGCTTGGTTATCTGAAACCGGGTTCCAAACGAGGTATAGGAAAACTGGGTTCCTTGTATGAGTTATTAGTACTAGGGGTCACTCGAAATAGTGTTACGTATTGCTCTAATTACATTAGGTTTGTGTCGAGCTGGCGGGGCGTTATAATGCAACACTTTTAGGTGATGAGAGGTCGTTGTGGTTGATAGAGGGGCTTTAGTTATGGGAATAGATGTCGTTGTGATAGGTGCGGGTGCCGCAGGGCTAATGTGTGCAGCAATAGCAGGCAAGAGGGGGCGACGTGTACTGGTGCTGGATCATGCCAATAAGGTCGGTAAAAAAATCCTTATGTCTGGTGGTGGGCGTTGCAATTTTACCAATACCGTGACAGATCCGGACGACTTTGTTTCTGAAAATGCACATTTTTGTAAATCAGCGTTAAGCCGCTATACCCCGTGGGATTTTATTGATTTGGTCGAAAGACACGGAATTGCTTATCATGAGAAAAAACTGGGCCAGTTATTTTGTGATAATTCCTCAAAAGATATTCTTGGGATGTTATTAACAGAGTGCGAGCGTGTTGATGTTGAGATCAAAACACATTGTAAAATCACATCGATAACCAAAAGTCTCACCGATCCTGATGCGCCTTTTGTTATCAATAGCTCATCGGGTGTAATCGAGGTGAAAAAGGTTGTGATAGCAACGGGAGGTTTATCGATTCCAACGATGGGGGCGACAGGGTTTGGTTATCAAATCGCCGAGCAGTTTGGCCATGAAATCGTTGCGACAGAAGCAGCCTTAGTACCCTTTACCTTGAGCAAGGAACAGCTACAGGCATTTGATGGCTTGTCTGGTGTGAGTGCGAATGTTGTTGTTTCTTGTGAGAATCAGAGCTTTCGAGAGGCTATGTTATTTACTCATCGAGGCTTCAGTGGCCCCGCGATGTTGCAAATTTCTACCTATTGGAAACCAGGAAAAAATATCACTATTAATTGGTTGCCAGATATAGATGCGTTAGTGTATTTGCAGGAGCAGCAGGAAGCCAAGCCGAACACTGAACTTAAAACAATACTTTCTGAACACTTATCGAAGCGCTTAGTGTTGAGTTTGATGGGGGGCGGTATTGAAAATAAATCAATGCGGCAATACACAATTCAACAAATCGAGGCGATTGCTCAGAAACTATCTTGTTGGGAAATTATGCCCGCTGGAACGGAAGGTTATCGCACAGCAGAAGTAACCATTGGTGGTGTTAGCACGAATAAAATATCGTCCAAAACATTTGAAAGTCAAAATGTATCGGGGTTGTTTTTTATTGGTGAGGTTGTGGATGTTACTGGCCACCTCGGAGGGTTTAATTTTCAATGGGCATGGGCCTCCGGGGTGGCTGCTGGTCAGGTTGTTTAAAAAATGTTACACATAACGTGCATCCCATACTTTTGAGAGAAGTATAGGGGCACGGTAACGTAAAGGTCATAAGTGACGACAGTTCAGTTTAGTTCAGTTTAATGCACTCACAGGTACTATCGGCAAAACAACACTCGATGGGTGCTCAGAGCTATTGTGAATCATCGTAACTCCATTTATCGCGTTGTCTTGTTGGACGTAATTCATAACCCCTTGCGCTTGATTGCTTGGGCTAATAGAAACACGTAACCGATGACCTTTTCGAATGATTGCACTTGTTGGGAAGATCTCGATTTGCATTTTTATCACTTCACCGGGGTTAATTGGAGATACCGTTTCCTCAGTCAAATAATGGTAGGGCATCATTTGGCCATCAAGGTAACGTGAACGTTCAATATCTACGGCTCGTGATGTTGCCGCTAACAATCCGTTAGTAAGAGGGAGGACGGTTTCACCGTCAGGAGTAACTTCATCGATGCGTATAGAAAGTACAGCTTCGTTCGCTGTGCTTTCCATCCAAATGTCGGCTTGAATTGGCCCATTAATGTAATAATCCTCTGGCATTAATGCGGTCTCATAATTAAGAGCATTTAACTCAAGGTCTTTGTTATCAAATAGGCATTCGTCAGGAAATAAAGCCAAGCCTGCACCGCCCAATGTCCATTGTCGGTAACTAATCGAGCATTCGGTTCCGTCTTGAGGTAATACTGTAAATGAAAGAAATTGGCCGCCTTTTGATTTTCCTATTTCGATACTGGCAAACTCAGGCGTTTGCATCATATGAGACTCTTCTATCGTTATAGGGGGCTGTTGAGATAAGGACATATCTCCGTGTAAATACCATCGTTCAGGTGCTGCTAATGGGTGAGGCCATGCCGTTGTAGTAGAAAAACTATCTGATCCTTCCGGTTTGTGATTTTTAACGAACTGCGTGACGAGAGGGATATCTTCTGTATGGGAATCGATACCTTTTACGTGTTTATCAAACCACTGCAGTAATAGACTCATTAGCGGTGCGAGTGAGTCGTTACCGTTGGATGCTTGAAGGATGTTCATCATATGGTCACTATCATAAATCGCGAGTCTAGAATCTACATTTTGTTGCAATGCTTCATATAATAAAGGTGCATCTCGTTGAAATATATCGTGTAGTGCACCAGTGATAAATGTAGGAGCTGTGATGGTATTAATATTTTCAATGGGTGATCGTGATCGCCAGAAATCACCGTCATAGCGAATATAAGATTCGCCATTTAATGCATCATCAACAAGCGGCAGGTAATAACTATCGACATGATCAATGTGTTCTAATGTGGATTGGTCAATCTGATGGGCATGTTGGGGATGAAGGATTTTTGCGAGAATATTTTGAGTACCGAGCATCTGTGTCAGAGTCATCCACGTTTTCATGAAAACACCATTGATTAACCCGCCTGTTCCAACAATGCCTCGTTGCGCGTCACCCAATGGTACAACAGCAAAAACAGCCTTTACGGCGTCAGGTCGTTGCTGCGCAGAAAGAAGCGCTGTGATCGCCATATAAGAGGCCCCGGAGGTAGCAATGTCTCCATTTGACCACGGTTGTTGAAGTATCCAATCGATAGTATCGCCATAGCCATTTTGTTCCTCTTGGCCGATTAACTCCCAACCGCCTTCTGAAATGCCAGTGCCCAATACATCGACGGTTACCATCGCATAACCACGTTTAATGAAGTAAGGGTCGGCTCCGCCGACTAACGTCCCCTGTCCGAGAATGGATACGGGTGACATTAAACTCATATTGTAACCCGTTTGAACCAGTATGGCGGGGAATGATTCGTTGGGGACGTTGCCTTGATCCGTTGCAGGCAGTGATACGGATACCGCAATTTTTTTACCGTTACTAGCGACAAAATATTCGACGGGGAGAGTCACTGTTCGAGGGTAATCTTCTTCTCGTGTGTAAATTATTTTTTCAGTGTTTTGACTGTCATCTATGTTGTCGTCCGTACTGTCGTCCGTATTGTCATCCGGGGATTCATCGGTATCATTTTCTTCACTCTCGGTGGGTGTTTGTGCTTTATCTGTTTGTCCGGCGCTTTCCCCTTGGGATGATTTTCCAGAGCAGGCCATTAACGTAGAGATAAGGATGATAGCCAAAATGCTTTTAACGATTTGAATTGCTGAGATTTTTATTAGAAAAAACATAGCTATCTCCGTTTTATTATTATGTCCAATAACGTATGAAATAATATGGAAGAATATAAATAGCTTATGAATTTACTAATCACAATACGTCGAATTTAGAACACGTTTCTCATATTTGGGATTTGTTTTTTGGGCTGTTTGGCATGATTTTTTTTCAATCGTTATAAAGGGAATAATGATGGGGATAATTATGCCAAATGGCATTTGTGAAATATTCCCAAAGAAATAGAGGTGAGGAAAAATAAAGCTAAATGATTTTTGACCTAATCTTTTTGCCTGGTTGTTTTATAAAAAAATATATGACTATTATGGGTTTCTAATACGTTTGCGGAAGTTTCAGGGAGGCAGTGTGAAGGTATCACTCGATGAGATGGCGACATTTGTAGAGGTAGTCGATAGCGGCAGTCAATCAATAGCATCCAAAAAAACCGGAGTTCCATTGTCAACGGTAAGCAGGAGGATTGCTGATCTTGAAAGACGGTTACGGGTACAGCTTATACAGCGTTCTTCTCATCAACAAAATACAACAGATGCTGGCTCGGTGTATTATGACTACTGTAGTCGCATGTTGCATGAGGCCAAGGCGGCCGAAATTGCCATGCAAAGCATTCAGAAAGAACCGTTTGGTGTGCTTAGAGTGTTAAGCCTAATTCCTATTGATAATCCATTTCTATCAAAGATGCTTGATAGTTTTTTGTGTGAATATACTGAAGTCACTATTGAATATTTTACGGTAACAACACAGCTTGATTTGTCTGATCAGCGTTTTGATTGTGTTTTTATGATGGGGGAAATTGCTGACTCTACTCTTATTGCCCGTGAGCTTGGTTGTTTTAAAGCGATCTATTGCGCAAGTCCTGAGTATATAAATCGGTACGGAATGCCGAGTAGCCGTTCGGATCTTTCTGAGCATTATTTTGCAAAATCCGAAACTCCTGAATGGATAGATTTTCAAGAGACCTCTTTTAAGAAAAGCATAAGTAGTCGTATTCTAACAAATGATTTTTTCTCGTTGCGGCGGCTGGCACTTGATGGCGTGTGTATCGCTCAAATACCCGATATTCAAATCTATCAATATTTGGAAAAAGGCACGCTCGTAGAAGTATTACCTCAACAATCAATAGAGGTACCTATCTATTTGGCTTTTTCTAAGAAAAAACAATTTACAACAAAAGTGCGAGCGTTTATAGATCACGCCGTGTCTTATACCCGTGAATGTGCGCCTTGGGTGTTAAAGTAGCATTATTCAATGCATAACCTAGGCTCTGGCACCTTGGTAGTATATCGGCCTATAATGAAGGTGGGTAGAGATTAAGTGGTTGATTTTTGGGGGTAAGATGAATACGGAAAAGGTAGTTTTTGCATTTTTCATTGTGTTGGCACTAACGTTGAATTTTGGTTTTTTTCTGGGAGAAATGACAAATCCTGAGCATCATAACGTATATGAGCTCTTTTTTGCGACGGCGGTAAGCCTTATCGCTACAGTGATGAAGTTTGGTGATAGAACCCATATGGGGGCAATACTGTTGGCAACGAGTCTGGTGGCAGACTTACAGCTAATCATTGCTGCTGTCATTTGGGGGTGGGCTGTTCATGTTTCTGATGTCGGTATGGATGGCGCGGCTATTGCGAGTATCGTGTCTTTATCCGGTGGAGCCCTGTTGGCAAACTTATTGTCAGCGGTATTATTGTCAATTGAAACGGTGATGATTCGGCGTTAGTTATGAACTATGTAGCCTTTTTAATACTCAGGCGCTTACGGGCACCTTTGATCGCGCTGATTGTTATTTATTCCGTGTTGATACTTGGTTATGTCCTGATTCCAGGAGAGGATGCTGACGGTAACGAATACCGTATGAGCTTTTTTCATGCATTTTATTTTGTTAGCTTTATGGGGTCTACGATTGGCTTTGGTGAATTACCTTATGCTTTCACCGCATCGCAACGGTTCTGGACTATTATTGCGATATATTCTTCGGTCATTGCATGGATTTATAGCATTGGAGCGGTTGTTGCGATCTTACGTGATGAGAGTTTTTTACGTTTATTACAGCGAGGGCGTTTTCGATATCGCGTAACATCTGAGAAGGAACCCTTTTATATTGTTTGTGGTTATGGATTGACTGGTAGTAGTGTTGTTGAAAAAATGACCAAAAGGGGCATGCGTTGCGTGGTAATCGATATGGATCACGCACGAATAGAGGCCCTGGAGCTAGACAGCCTACCGTTTGATGTTCCTAACTTGTGTGCAGATGCTTCAGACCCCGATATATTAAATGATGCAGGTATCGAGCATAAAAAATGTATCGGTGTTGTGTGTTTAACGAACGATGATCATGCCAATTTGTCCATAGCAATCACTAGCAAACTGTTAAAGCCCAAAAGAATGGTCGTTAGCCGTGTTGCAACACAGGATTATGCGAAAAATTTAGCTTCATTTGGTACAGATCATATTTTGGATCCCTTTGAGATTTTTGCAGACTACCTAAACGGAGCAATACATCAGCCATATCAACACTTGATTTATGACTGGCTGATCAGCCCTGAACATAAAGCTGTGTCTTCTGCATACACAAAAAAACAAGGGATGTGGGTGATTTGTGGATATGGCCGATTTGGTAAAGCGCTAAAAAAACGCTTTGATCAACAAGATATGTCGACAGTTATAATTGAGCCAAAACCAGAGCTAAGAGGGCTGGAAACAACTGTAAACGTTGTAAAAGGTTTGGGGACAGAAGCGGATACGTTGCTGGAGGCCCATATTACCAAAGCTGTAGGGGTTATTGCTGGAACGGCTGATGATGCCAACAATTTGTCAATTGTAATGACGGCAAAGGAGTTGAATCCAGATTTAATTATGGTTGCGCGTCAGAATCACCGTTTAAACCGAAGTGTTTTTGGGGCTGCGGGCATTGATATGTTGATGGATCCTAGCAAGATTATTTCAAACCACATTCTTGCATTGCTGAAGACACCACTGTTGATTGAGTTTTTAGATCGGTTAGCCGTAGAAAAAGAGGAATGGAGCAAGGAGTTAATCGAATGTCTGGAGGCACTGGTAGGTAAAAATGAACTTGATAGTTGGTCTTTGGATCTTGATAAAGAGTCAGCCCCTGCCGTTTATGAAGAGTTACGGCAGGGGAAGGAGATTACTTTACAAGACTTGATGAAACATCCTCATGAGCGAAGAAAATCGTTAGATTGTATGCCGTTATTACTGAAGCGAGATAACACCCTGATGATGACACCTGCAGGGGAAATGTCATTACGAATAGGTGATGAAGTGTTGATGTGTGGGTTATCACGGGCCGCCTCATGGATGTTATGGTTGGTGGCGAATGAAAATGCATTAAGGTATGTAGTATCGGGGGAAGAGGGCGGGGGTTATGTGTGGAAGCACTGGGTTCGTCAATATTTGGGCAAATAGCGGTGAATGGATCGGAGAATAGTAATGAATAAATTACCAACAATTATGGCAATAATGAGCCCTTTTCCTCACTCCATCGAGGGCAGTCAGTCATTGTCACAGGCTGATGTCATGATGCGAGAAAACAATGTACACCATTTACCGGTTACTGAGGCTGGGCAACTTACAGGCGTGGTGTCGATGGAAGATCTAAAAATAGGTTCTTCGGTATTTGTGCCTGCTGGAGCTTCGAGTGATTTGATGGTGAAAGATGTGTGTTCATCTAAAATATACCTTACTGACATTCATGACCCTCTTGAGGCTGTGCTTAGGGTAATGTCAGATAAGCATGTTGGTTCTGCCATTGTGATGAAAAACGACAAATTGGCAGGAATATTAACCCACTCTGATATTTGTCGTAGTTATGCAGACTTGTTGGCTAAGTTGCACCCTACGAGTAGCGGTGATGATGCAGCATAGGGCGTAAAAATACGTTATTCTTGGGTGATTGCGAGAAACTGACCTAAACTGACAAGATGGAAAAAGTAACGTGTAATCAAGTAATTGCTACCCCATTAAGGTGCTGGCAATGGAGCTAAGTCGCAGCTTGCTGGAGCAAATTGTTAATGTATCGGTCGATGGGGTGATTGTTCTTGATCCCGTTGCAGAGACCGTTGTGCTGGTGAATCAGGCTGCTCGATCTTTAGTGTGTTATGGCTTTTCTAATGAGGCTTCTGTGCCTTGGGTTAAGCTATCTGATTCACTTCAGTCATTCTTGCGTGAATGTTGTAATGGAGATTTGGGCGAATCTTTTCATATTAAAACCACAGAGTTTTTGAGTGAACATGAAGAGCTAGATCCTGATGGCTCAGAGAGGCTTGTTGAGGCTAGAACACATCAGCTCTGTGCGGTCGAGAAAACGTATGTTGCGGTTAGTTTAAGAGTATTAACAGATGCCGTTGTTATTGGTAATCGTTTGGCCCGATTAAATCAAATCTACTCCGTGTTGAGTGAAACGAATAAAGTGGTGGCGAACAGTAAAACACGAACAGATCTGTTCGTTTCTATTTCCAAAATTGCCGTAGAGATTGGTGGTTTTTCTATGGCTTGGATGGGTATCAAGCATGGCGATCAAATTATACCGATGGCATCTACTGGTGATGATGACTATGTTAAAACGATAGCGGTTCGCCTGGATGAAAGCGAGAGATCAAAAGGGCCGATTGGGCTGTCGGTGCAGAATAATCGTGTTTGTTACGTTAATAATATTACTACGGATCCCAGTTTTGCCCCATGGAGAAAGGCGGCATTACAACGTAATTATCATTCAATGGCTGCACTTCCAATTCGTCTAAAGGATGAGGTGGTAGGGTGTTTTAGTTTATATTCAAATATTGAAAACTACTTCGATATACCAACGCTAGAATTGCTGGAGGATATGTGCCAAGACATCAGTGTTGGCCTGCGTCAGATTGATGAAGAAACAAAACGTGTAGAAACTGAAGAGAAGCTGCAGCAGCTTTATCAAGCGATTGAGCACAGTGCATCTGCAGTAACTATAACGGATAAACATGGCATCGTTGAGTATGTTAACCCTCAGTTTACGTCGCTAACAGGGTATCTTCCTGAGGATATTATTGGGCTTACACCTGAAGAAATGGCGAGCCATGAAGTTAACCAAATAAACTATGCAGAGATGCAAAAGCACTTGAATGAAGGTAAGTCCTGGCGTGGAGAGTTGCAAAATAAAACGAAATCTGGAGAGCTTTTGTGGACACTTCAGCACGTCGCCCCTATTCGAGACGATCATGATGAAATAACCCATTTTGTGAGTACCGCCTATGATATTACTGAGCTTCGATCGGCCCAAGATACTATAGAGAAACTTGCGTATTATGATGAATTAACGGGATTACCAAATCGACGTCTTTTTTATGACCGTCTTAACCAAGCATTAAAAAATGCAAAACGGAAAAATGGAAAATTTGCGGTTTGTTATTTGGATTTGGATGGGTTTAAAAATATAAATGACTCTTTAGGTCATGCTAATGGTGATGAATTACTGAAAGCTGTAGCTCAACGTATTCGGGCTCATGTTAGAGGAAAGGATGTCGTTGCACGGTTGGGGGGGGATGAGTTTACCATAATATTAGAAGGGGTTTCAGGCCCCAGTGACGTGTCTACAGTTGCTGAACATATTATTGCCGCATTAGGACAGCCGGTAGATATTGCCGAGACTCAGGTGGTGGTCACAACGAGTATTGGTGTTGCAATTTATCCTGATGATGGTATTGAGATTAATGACTTAACACGTAATGCTGATATGGCGATGTATCACGCCAAAGATAATGGAAGGAATAATTGTCAGTTTTTTGTTGACGAAATGAATCGACGGATTCGAGAGAGGCTTGATCTAGAACAACAATTGCGAAAAGCCATTAAAGACAATGAATTTGTTTTGTATTATCAGCCGCAGATTGATGCGGTTGATGGCTCCGTTGTGGGGGTTGAGGCTCTTATTCGTTGGGAAAAATCCGATGGAACGTTGCTGCCTGCCAGCAGTTTTATGCCACAAGCTGAAGAATCAGGATTGGTTTGTGATATAGGTTCTTGGATGTTAGAGCAGCTTTGTATTGATTGTAAAAAGTTATTGGATGCTACTTATAAATCGTTAAAGGTGAGCATTGATTTGACAGATTTTCAGTTTAGGAATTGCGAATCTATGCTTCAAAGACTATCTATCTCAATTGAGCGAGAAGGTATTTCTTTTAGTAATATTCAATTTGAAATTAATGAAAATATTTTGAGCTCAAACGTAAAAGAAAGTATTGTTCGATTACGCATGTTTAGAAAGAAAGGGATTACTATTGCCATCGATAATTTTGGCATGGGGTATTCTTCTTTGCGTTACCTGCGACGCTTTCCCGTTGATATCGTTAAAATCGATCAGGCGTTTGTAAAGGATGCTGTAGATGATGAAAATGATGCCTCAGTGACCTCTGCGATAATAACGATGGCGCATCAGCTAAACTTAAGGGTGGTGGCGGAAGGTGTTGAAAGTCGCAAACATTTGCAGTTTTTAGAACGGTATTGGTGTGACTATTTTCAGGGGGGCTACTATTGTGATCCGGTGCCTTTGGATGAGTGTATTGAATTTGTGAATCGTTGGATGGAGCAAATCCCCTAGGGTTGACGTTAAGTATAATTAGATTTCTTTGTCACAGGTATTTGAAATAAATTAAATTATTAGCGTTATCTTTTGCAGGCGCTCCTAAGCTGATTATGCCGGTTTCTGGCAGTGCGAATTCTTCCATGTGCACAAAAACTTCATTGTTAGACTCACTGGAGGGGGCATCTTGGCGTGCATTGAGCGTGACAAATGTTCCATTGGTGCTTTTATCTTGTAAAACAGCCTTCCCCCAGCGAGAGATAATAACAGCATGTTGGCGAGATGCTTGCTGGCTATGTATGATGGTATCGCATTGGTTTCCTCTTCCGAGAGAAACGGTAGGGTTAGATTTATTAATGATGTTATTTATGTCATTGTATTTTAACTGTACTGACCACTCATTTTTTGATTCTAAAACCGTTTTTGCTGAGATAAAACAGGTTAACTCTGTATCGTTACCTTTCCATAAAATTTCATGTATATCAATGAGTTGGTCTTTTCCTTTGACCTTCAATGAATCAAGCTTGCGTTGGTTGAAATTATCAGGGTTTATTAAAGATTCATAACAGGAGCCGGTTATAATGATTTGCTCTTGTTTTGCAAGTCCCACCATTCTGGCTGCTACATTGACGGTATCGCCAAAAACATCCCCTTGTTTTAAAATTGTAGGGCCAAAATTGATACCAATCTTTACCTTCAGGTCGCTACTTTTCTCTGTCAGTGTTTCCTGTATCGTACACGCAGCACTGGCGGCTAGATTAGCGTTTGGAAAATAACACAGTATTTCATCACCAATATTTTTTACAATATGGCCTTTATTGTCATTAACAACAGTAATCATTGTGGATAAACAACCGGATATTTGGGATTCCGCGCATACGTCGCCTAATGTGTCATAAAGTTGTGTACTGCCTGCAACGTCGGCAAAGAGTATTGCAAGATTGTTTTGTGTTGAATCATCCATATCTAATGGTTTAGCTCTCTAGCTTGATGAACGCAAGCAAAACAGCGATAACAACGAGGGATAGGCTATCACGCTATAATAGTGATGCGGGTTATTTCATTATCGACTAAGCGCTGTCGTTTTGTGGCGCTGCTTATAACGAGTTAGTCGTCTACTCTTAAATTAGATTCCCCTTGTCTGTGACATGGGTTTATTGTTTTCTAAATGGGACGTACGTAATGCATCATCGGTTGTCTGAGAAAGTTAGTCACTACCTGTCAGATGTTAAAACAGATGAACTTGCAGATTTTTTATCAGCATTGAGCCATGATTATCAGTCGTCAGAGACTACCGACCAGGAAGCTGAAAAACGAATTACTCAATTAGAGGGGATCGAGAAAGAGCTAAAACAAACGGTTTCACTGATTAGCGCAACATTAGAGACTTCCCAAGAAGGTGTTTTGGTGATTGGAGATGACAATCAACCAGTGGTTTCCAATGATAACTTTATCAATATGTGGAATCTAAATCGCGAATGGATTAATAACAGCTCTGGCCGTGACATTTATGAAATTGTTCGAGTGCAACTGAAGCAGCCTTCTCTTTTGTTGGAGCACCTTAGAGAAGTGGATGCCCCTTCGAGTGCGACGTTGAAAGAGTATTTGCTAAAAGACGGCCGGATTATTGAAAGTTACATTTCACATCATGTTGATGCGGGGGTGGTGTGGCGATTTAGAGATATAACGGAGGCTAAAAAACAAGAAGAAATTATTCGCTTTCAAGCACATCATGATGCCTTGACCAATTTGCCTAATCGTACGTTGTTTGGTGATCGCCTTTCTCATGCGTTACGAAAGATATTAAGAACTGACGGTAAGTTATCTGTTTTCTATTTGGATTTGGATGGCTTTAAAACGATTAATGACAGCCTGGGTCATATGGTCGGGGATGAATTGCTAGTGCAGGTTGCTAAGCGGTTATCGGATGTGTTGCGTGATGATGATACGGTAGGCCGGATGGGAGGGGACGAATTTACCGTATTGTTAGAGGATATCGAGGGTCATGCGGATGTAGTTCGCTTGGCTGAACGAGTGATTGATGTTTTTCGTGCTCCTTTTGTATTGGATGGGCAAGAGTTGTATATAACAACCAGTATAGGGGTTTCCGTATATCCCGGTGATGGGCAGACAGAGGAGTTATTGCTACGAAATGCTGACATAGCGATGTATAAAGCAAAGGATCAAGGGAGAAATAATTATCATTTTTTTACATCATCACTTGAACGTCTTGCAAAGCATCGCTTGTCATTGGAAACGATGTTACGAAATGCGGTAAAAAATGAAGAATTTGAATTGTATTATCAGCCTGTGTTGACGCTGGGTGATGGTATTGAAGCGATTTCATTGAATGGTTTTGAAGCGTTGCTACGTTGGGAAACAAAGAGTCAAGGGTTTATTGGCCCTGATACGTTTATTCCTGTGGCAGAGTCTACTGGTATGATTTTGCCGCTTGGTGAGTGGGTGTTAAAGGCGGCGTGCAAGCAAGCCAGAGTGTGGGTTGATATGGGGTTTCCTGATATTAAAATCGCTATCAATTTGTCTGCAAAGCAATTTCAACAAACCAATATTTTTGAGATGATTATTGCTGCAATCAGGAATGCGGGTATAGGTTTTCACAATGTGGCGCTAGAAATCACTGAGAGTATGGTGATGCAGAATGTTCATGGCTCAATAGAGATATTGTCACGATTAAGAGAGAGGGGCATATCGATTAGTATGGATGATTTTGGAACGGGGTATTCATCGTTGAATTACCTTAAAACCTTGCCGATCGATATACTGAAAATCGATAGAACATTTGTGAAAGATGTAACGGAATCAAAAGATGATCGGGCTATAGCATCTTCCATTATCACGCTTGGTCATAATCTGGATATGCGTATTGTTGCAGAGGGCGTGGAAACACCAGAACAACGAGACTTCTTATCTAGCCAGGGCTGCGATATGGTGCAAGGCTATTACTTTGGCAAGCCCCTGCCCGCGAAAGAGGCCATAGCCCCTTACACGAATTTATGACTAATATTCCATGCTAGAAAAGTGCTTTCGATATTCTGTTGGTGAAAGGTCAACCTCCCGTTTAAATAAACGCCGGAATGAGCTGACATCAGCATAACCGACTCGGTTGGTGATATCGTCAATGCTCAGGTCAGAGTTTTCCAACAAACGTTTGGCTTCATTAATGCGGAGTTTTTGTAGGTATTGTTTGGGTGGTTTTCCGGTAGAGCTATTAAAGCGACGAATAAAGGTTCTTGGGCTTACGGCTAAATGTGATGCGAGTTGATCGAGGTTTATCTCTTGGTTGAGGTTATCAGTCATCCAGACGATGGCTTGGTGGACAACGTCGTCCATTTTATCGACTCGTGTGCTTAATGGGATATAAGGTGCTTGGGATGCTTCTCGTGTATGTAGTAACAATGTTTTTGCACACATATTAGCAATTTCTTGACCGGTGAACTTTTCGATAATACTAATGCATTGATGAAGATAAGAAGTGACAGCCCCGGAGCAAAATATGTTGTCGTCTTCTGTGACGAGTTTATTCAGTTTGAGTTTTACTAACGGATAATTATTTTTGAAGTGATGCGCTAGCCACCAGCTAGTTGTCGCCTCTTTTTTATCAAGTAAACCTGCTTCAGCGAGAATAAATGCACCGCTGCAATTGGCTGCTAGCGTGGTGTTTTCTTGGTGAAGCTGTCGAAGCCAGTCACCGATACTTTCGTTGAGTTTTCGTGCGCATTGCACGACTTCACTACCATAAATATGATCAACTCCGGGGATGACACAAATGTCACTGCCGTGAACATCATGCATATTGCCTTCAGCAGGGATTAATAAGCCTGTTGATGTTTTTACCGGTTTTCCATCTTGTGAGTATAGTTTCCAGCGAAAAAGTGGCTCTGCATCAGGGCCTTTTAACACACTGTTATGTGTATTGGCGATGTTAAATACATCAAGAGGGCCGGCAATACCGGATATGAAACAACCATCATAGGCGAAAACAGCCACTGTATACGTCATAAAACCTCTCAAATCTGGCGAGTATTGCCGTTAGTGTGTCAAAAATGACGTTTTATTGGGCTGGAGTCAAGTGTGATCTTAGAAATTTGATGGAAATCACTGTTCTATTAGTCGACCCTAATCCTAAAGTAGGGTGGGGTACTTATATTTTACGATTGTGTCGAAAACTATACCCAGAATTAGGGTATAAGCAGTGGTCGTTGCGCTAAAATGAATGTCTGCTGGGCCTATCTTTTTTTTTAACAATTGAACAGGTATCCTAGCTAACACTGATAATCTACCTGTTACCGTGAGTTTGAAATCGAATGAATCAACCGGATAAATCCCGTACGTTAAAGCACCTGACCATAGCCGTTGCTTTCATTGTTGTCGTGTTAATAGCCTTGCCTTATATGGTGAAATACGGGGCGATTTATGGGTTAAAAAAAGCGGGTGCGACAACGGTTGTTATTGATGATATTGATCTTAATCTGTTTACGGGAGTGTTAGCCGTAAAGGGATTGCAGGTTGGAGAGGAGGGTAGGCCCGATTTACAGTTGTCTTATCTTCAAATAGACGTTGCTTATATGTCGTTATTTGAGAAACGCTTTCTATTGGAAGCAGTGCAGTTAGAGAGCATGTATTTGAATATACGTGAACAGCAAGGTCAGTTACATGTTGTTGTTCCTATCCCTGTTTCTGAGCCAGAAGAGGAAGCTGCTGCGGATGACAGTGCTGTTTCCTGGGGTGTTGGTTTAGGTGATGTCATATTGCGAGATGTGGTGCTCAATGTCGGTGTAAAAGGCGTGGCGTCAAATGTACGGATTAAAAATTTGGACGTATCGACACTATACAGTTGGGCGCCTAGTGATAAGAGTGCTTTGTTACTAGAAGGAGAGGTTAATGGGGCACCGTTGAACATCAATGGAAGTATTCAGCCATTCGCTGAAATGCCTGAATATAAAACACACCTGAAAATTGATGCGCTAAGCCTTTCTCCATTAACGCCGTTTTTGAAAGATTATATACAATCCTACGATGTGAATGTTTCACTTGATACTGACTTGCGTATTGTGATGACTAAAGAGGGGGCTATTGAGGTATCTCAAAAAGGCGAGCTTGATATTGATATTAGCAGTTTGGTTCATGAGGATGTTGAACTACAGAATTCACACGTTGGATGGGAAGGGGAGGTTCGTCTAGAGCTACTCGCAGATGCAGAGCCGTTGGTTAAAACAGATGGAAAGCTTACTAGTCGAGCATTAACTGCTGATTTTCCTGCATTTGAAATGGGTGTAAAACATCAGGGTGTGACATGGCAAGGCGCGGTTAGTATTGATACTGGAGATGTGGAAAATAGCATTCAAGCAACGGGAACGCTGGCGTTGTCGGAGCTAATGGTGGTTGATCATAAAGAATCGATAAGCCCTGTTGCACTGCAACGTTTTGCTCTGGATGGTGTGATGGTTGCAGGTTCGGATACGATTGCTTTGGGACAGGTTAATGTTCAGCGCTTAGCGCTACTTTCTACCCCGTCGTCCACAGTGCTGTCACTAAGCGATATTTCGGTTCAAAAAGTGCAACTCAAACAGAAAAATGATATTGCCATTGATAATGTTGTTTTAAATGGGCTAGCTGCAAACGTAACCGTTCTAGAAAACGGAGAGCTGGATGTTATAAATACGTATGTTGAATCGGTTAAAAAACGATTAGATTCTGGTGTAGAGAAAAAAGAAGCTGTTGATAGTGAGGGTGATAGCGAGGTTGATAGCGACGCGACAGAAACAGAGTCGCCCCTTCAGTTCTCATTTAACGAATTTCGTTTTGATGGCGAGAACAATATCAATTTTTCTGATCTTTCTGTTACTCCCTTTTATCGCGAAACTCTTCATATTGATACGGCAGTAGTTGGCCCTGTAAACAGCAAAGAGAAAAACGCGTTAACGTCTATGGATATAGCTTTGCGTATAGGTGAGTTCTCCACGGTGGTTTTAAAGGGAGCGCTAACACCATTACAAGCGAACGTTGAGGGGGAGCTGGATCTTGTCGTGAAAGGTGTTGAGTTAACCAAGGTGTCACCGTATGCGGAAAAAGCAATAGGGTATGCCATTGGTAGTGGACAGTTTAATTTAGATACTGCGGTAGTTCTTGTGAATGGAAAAATGCAGGCCACCAATGATGTATTGTTAAAACAATTAGTGTTAACCCCCGTGAACGAAGAGCTTATCGCGAGTGTGTCGAAGCAATTCACAATGCCTATCGGGATTTCTCTTGGATTACTAAAAGATTCTGATGGAAGTATTGAACTGTCTGTTCCGTTGGAGGGTGATTTGAATGACCCCAGTGTGAATGTAGCCTATGTTGTCCGGCTTGCATTGGTGCAAGCTATTAAGAAAGGGTCGTTGAGTTATTTGAAATACGCCATTCAGCCTTATGGCGCTATTTTGCTGGTAGGGGAAGTGGTCGGGGAAATGGTAATGACGGTAGATCTGGCCCCTTTGAGTTTTGTTGCGGGCAGTAGCGATATTGTTGAGAAAGACTTACAGTACTTGCCTAAGCTTGCGGCGATATTAAATAAGTTATCAGATAAGTCGGTCACGATGTGCCCTGTTGTTACGATAGCGGATGTTACGGTAGAAGATGGAGTGGCTGAAGGGACTCCTACAAAACAAGCTGAGCTAAAAATAAATGACGCCCTTAAAGCATTGGCCGCATCAAGGCTGGCTAAGATTAAAGCACTGTTGGTGGCCGATCATGGAATAGCACCAGAGCGGATTCTCTTTTGTCGTGCTCGGGTGGGTGAGGGAGATCCTCGAGTTGAGTTTGAATTGTAGATTCTCTGTTGCGAACTGTGCTGGGCCATCTATGCTTTTAGCGTAGTTATCCATTTAATGGTTGTTGAGGGTTGTAGTCGTTGAAATTGTTGTTGCTTGCTTCTGATGTGTCAAAGCAGCATATTGGCGCTGTTTTTCAGCATCTAGAAGCGCTCCATGAGTTACGTATCGAGTGGTTAAACGGCGCCCGCCAAGGGCAATTGTCATCAGTGATAGATGGGTTGCCGATCACACAGTTTGACCGTGTATTAGTGTGGTTACCGTTTAAGCGGCTTTATTCTCAGATTCCTGCGTTACGTAAGTTGTCCAAGCTGATTGTATTTGACCCGATACTACATGAGCTGGCGTCAATTGAAGGGGAGGCATTACATCGGCACGTCAAGCTATGTAAAGCGCTGCCGTGGGCTCGTTTTGTGGTTTGTGGACAAAAGCGTCAGCGTTGGCTTAGAAAGCAAGGGGTGGACGTGCTGTGGTTGCCGCCTTTTATGGGGCAGCTATCTGTCGAAGAAACGACTACAACGAAAACCAATAGCGTGTGTTTTTTAGGTGACCCCGAGTCGCCAGAATATAAGCAGCACAAAGAGATGCTTTATGATATTCGTCGAGAGTTAAAGGTTCATATTGTCGACAGTAGTGCCGGTCTGGCTGATAGGTTAGATTTGCTAGACAGTAGCCTAATGTGTTTTGTTTGTGATTCTCCGTTTGGGGGGCTGCGGAGGCAGACATTGGAGGCTTTTGCAGCGGGTTGTGTCGTGTTACTTTGGCCGACTGATAACGATGAGTGTGATGACCTAGGTCTCAAGGATATGGAAAATGTAGCGCTTGTTGATTCTAAAGAGGCGCTGGTGGCAAAAGTGAATTTCTTGCAGCGACATAAGGACCAGACGTTGCGCATTGCAAATTCTGGCCGTTCGTGGCTGGCAACACTGGAGTTACAAGCTAGCAAGTATTTGGATGTGATTATTGCGCCGCCCTTCGGTGAGTATACGGGGGATAATGCCTGGAGTGGCCTTAAGTATTTGTTTTATCGATAAAGCATGGATGTGATATTTCTTTGACATTTGTTGAAGCTTCATCAAAAATGACGTCTCATTCTGTTCTAAGGCTTGTGTTGTTATGGTTAACGTTGCCAGTGTTGAAAAAGTAGCTCGCCGTAAGGAAGAAATACTTCAAGCAGCAATCACAATATTCTCTGAAAAGGGGTATTATTCGGCGAGTATTGCTGATATTGCGAACCTATTAAAAATTGGTCATGGAACAATTTATCGCTATTACAAAAACAAGCAGACAATATTTGATGTGGTAGTGAATAGTATTTTGCAGAAATTGGCGACAGTGGTGCAGGATGAGCCTCCAGTGTCAAACAGTCTGCAAGAATATAAAGAGCAAATTATTAGAATTTCTGATCGGCTTATTAGTATCTTTCAAGCGGATCAACGAATTGCTCGAATAGCACTGTATGAGACGCCAGAAGGAAGTAACGATACCGCCAATCATGTATCGGCATCCTTTTTATTGTTTTCGAAATTCATTCAGGAATATATGAAAAACGGTGTTAACAAAGGTTTTTTGAGATCGAATATGGATCAAGAGATAGCCGCACGCATTGTGACATCCATGATTTTTGAAACGATTAAAGCAGCATCGATGGAAGGCAGTGATGAAGTGTTGGTGGGTCGTTGGAGGGATGAAATTATTCAAATAATGATTGGTGGTTTAGGCGTTTGATTCCAGGTGTCTTTCTGAGGTATGTTTTCTCTTAAATAGTGTATTTTCTCCATATATGAGAGCTCGGGTGTCAGGAGGTAATGTTGAGTTTCTTCTGAGGATAATGTCGCCGGACCTCGCTCTAGCCACAAGCGTAAAAATGTAAGAATACTATGTTGTTGATTGAAATTGCTCTTTAGTGCGATGCATACACCTTGCTGAATGGCAGCATCAAGACTTCGACAAGAAAATTTTTCCATAAGCTGAGGGGATTTATCCCATAGTATTAACTCGCAACGCTTGCTGATAGCCTTAACGTATAATGAATAGCCCTGATTGTTTTGTGTCGCACTGAACGAATTTCTTTCGCTTGTTGCGGGGGTATATTTGATCCATTGGTTATTTTCATTTTGAAAATAGAGAGAATAACATGGCATCAGAGAATTGATTGTTTTTTGTGAGTTTTGATCACTGATTATCGAGCACAAAATTTTAGGGTCATAGATGCGGAATAGAGTGTTGTTTGTCGCGTCATTTGGGTTGGGGAAAATAATACTTTGCCAGTGTTTCAGCGCTTCATCTAGAGAGTGTTCTGAAAAATAAAAAACCCCCCATTGTTTGCCATAAGTGAAAAACCATTCAATGAATTTTGGTGCATCGGTTGATACTTTTACTAAATATGGGGAGCAGTGTACATGTTCTTCTAGATGGGTATTTAGAAACAGGGGGTAATATTCTGGTGCGTCATCTAGTAGGAAATAGGTGCTGCTAAGCTCGCTATGTAGGTTGCTGTCAAAAAGTAAATAAAGGTGTAAATTAGGGAGGTGCTGGCGATCATTTTCTAGATGAAAGCTCAGCTTCTCCAGGGTGTTAATGTGCATTATTTATCTGCGGCGCATGCAATGTTGAATATCTTTTTGTAAGTGGCTGGGGACAAGATCCATCATTACCTTACGGGCATTAAGTAACATGATGCGAACATTAGTAGCGCTGTGCCCTGTTTTTTCAGCTATCTCGTTAGTCGTTAAGCCGTCGCAAATAGTGTAGCGCAGATGTTTGAATTGCAGAGGGGTTAAGTATGAGCGAATAACTTCCATCCTAAGAGATAGCTCAGCATCGTCATGGCTTTGTTGTTGTTCAACTTCACTCCAAAAAGGCGTGCTGCTTTCTGCGGCAAAAAAAGCAGCAGCTTGAGGTTCGCGATTGGTGTGATGTGGCTCTTCAGAGGTTTCTGTCCAGTCGTCACTGTCGATAGGGTCGGTTGCCGAATTTAGAGTGACATACGCCGGGTATTCTTTGATGAGAGCATCAACCATGCGTGTTGTAGAAATCATTTTTAGTGTTCCTAACATTATTTGATTTCTACGTTCGCCAACGGCATTGATGTTTTTCTCGTGGGCACGCGTTAATGGGCGGTAACCTACGTCGCAAAATAACCCCATTAAGGAGTCACGAGTATCTGAAGGAAGGTGTTGGATACCAATTTTCTTAATGAGGCCAGAGCAATAGCGATTGAAGTTGGCTGCAATAAAAACGTAAATATCAAGAGATTCCCACTCATCTTTACTTAATGTGGAAAGGTCTCTGTATTGGTTTATGTTGCCGTTCTTTATGCTGTTGCTCAGTGTCATTATCTTATCCTTGTGTCGGCATCGCTGTTAAAAACGCCCGTGTTTTTAACGTTGTATTGATTTATTAGCGAAGCGTGTAAATGAATTACATATTCCATTTGGTTACTAATATGACGCGTACAATAACAGCCTGATAGGGCTATATCAACACGGGCTTCTCAAATTGAGCAATATCTCACACAATAAAAATTAGTTAGGGCGAATGTCTTACAAAGATTGTAAAAAACATGCATTTATTTGTTTTATTAAAAATATTTATATTCTTTTTAATAAAATCTTTGTGTTGTTGATGTCTGCTTAGCGTTGCTTACTTGTTTGTTTTTTTTGGGTGTGCAAGAAGTTGCACATTCGTTACGTTTTTGTGTAGCGTCGAAGGCTTCGTAGGTGTCGGATTATTTTTTCAACTGAAGATACCTCGAGATCTTTTGTTACGTGTATGTTTGAAAGAGATTGAAGGTAACGTTGTTGGAACAGTTTGCTTAGCGGTGTGCAGCTATCTAAGTGTTGGAGGATTATGCTAGCCAGTAAATAGTCGTTCGGTTCATTGATGGTTAATGAATCTAATTGCTTGATGAATTGTACGTTTTCTAAGGAAAAAAAGGTGTTTAGACTGTTGATTGTAGTTTCGAGTGGGTAGTTGCATTTGTCCTGATTTAATCCGACCTTGGCGTTATAGAATTTGGTGAATTGTTGGTAAAAAATAATGCGTTGGTTTTGTTGTGCCAGATGGTGTGGGCTGAATCCATTAATGTTAGAAATTAATCGGGTTTCCTCGCCTTGTTTAAGGGCGCCTCCCAATGTTTCTAGCAAGGCTATTTCTAAATTTTTTTGTTGATGTAATTGGGGCGGAGATTGTGCAAGCTGTTTGATGAGAAAACGTTTCATCTCAGTGGATTTTTTAAGGGAGACGTCCCTTGTTAGTGTTAAATAGTAAATATACGCGGCATTCCACTGCAGGCTGTCATTAAACGGCTTGTTGTTGAGGGAGCTGGTTATGAGGGAAGCCGAGCTCATAGTTTTATATTTTATGGCGTTTAGGGATATCTCTTCTTGGGCAAGTTGTTTTGCAACTGTGTTGGAAAGAACATCATCTAGAATGTTAGGTGTATTTTTTCTATTTTTAATGATGGAGGAAAGTTTTTTTAATGCTGTGGGGAGTGACTCTCTCAAGGAGGCGTTTGTTTTTCCGAGTTCAATCATTGTTGTATTAAATAGTTCTTTTTTATTCAAAAAATAGGATTCAAACCCTATTTCAATGAGTATGTTTTCTTTTTCATCGCTTGCTTTTAGTGGTTGTATTATATCGAATGTTTTTTCTAAGAAGCAGATAGGTGTGAGGGTGTTGTTACATAGCGTTACATTGCTGTTCGTGTTGTTCGTGTTGTTAGCAAGTGCTGAGCTTGTGGAGGCTGTGGATAGTACTGCTAGCCAGAGTGTTACTCTAAATATGTGTGTAAATGCCATTGTGGTATTTCATCACGTTAATGAATAAAAAAACGCTAAAGAGTGGGGAAGCCTTCTTTTGATAACCAAGCAAGAGCCTTGCTTTTAAAGGGGGCTTTTTCTTCGTATTCCATGAATAGCGGTGAGTGAGGCTCTGACTCCGATGATTCAATGATTTGGTGGCAGCACTCATGATAAATTAAGTAACGTAAAACAAACATAGGGGCGCCGCGACGATGAAGATGAGGGTGGATTGCAATAATTTGAGTGTCAGGGTAATAGCAGGCGGCAGGTGCCATCATCTCAGTGATGAAATGGTCGTTATAGGCTTTGGCATAACCCTGCCAGTTTTTGTGTTGCCGCTTTAGTATATGGCATACCAGTAGCTCTGAGTCGGGGTGACCTTTATCTGCAAAAGGGGTGAGCAAAGCGAGGGCTTTGTCTATTTGGCCTTGTTGAATGGCTAATTTTGCCTGTTCAAAGATAAGCTCTTCAGTTGACCCGTTTAAGGTATAGCAGGGGCTTCCTTTATTAATTGAAATCATTCCTTTAGGCACTTGCCACACTATTGAACCCGTAATTTTTCCTTGGAAAAAACGTTGATTAATAATGTTGAAGGAATTAGTTAGTGCTTGGGAGGATAGGCATGAGTCGGTTGATAAGCTGGGCGTGCTTTCGCTGTTATCTTGGCCTAAAGATATTGTAGGGCCTTGAACATTTTCATCTGAAACGTTCTCAAGGTTAATGCATGCCGTATTGTTCATTCGAAACCTATCCGTTGGTTCTCTGAAATGGTGCGTTAATTGTTCTATAAGTGAACGAAACGGGAGTCTAATGCAAGTGCGGTTCAAAACAAGTGAAATAATACCATTTCAGAGGCCAAATCTGGCTTTTTGAGTAGAAAGGGACAATGTCCTACAAAGGTGACGGGGTATCTCTAGATTGACTGTTGCGTCATCTTTGTTGGGCTGTTTACTTTTTGACTATCGAGCGATTGGGTGGGTTGTCTAACAACAGGTCTATTTTACTTTCTAAGCGGTGGACGTGAGCTTCAAGTTCTCGTAGCTTTTTTAATTCAGCTTTTTCGTACTGTAGTTCCTGTTTCATCCCCTTAGATAGCAGGTAGGCAGATAGGTTTGCGGTGATAAGGGATACTAACCCAATACCAAAAAGGATAAGAAGGGACGCGAAAATACGACCTTCGCCACTGCTGGGCACAATATCACCGTAACCTACAGTGGTTACCGTAACCCATGCCCACCAGATGCCATCTGCAGGGGTTTCAATGGCAGGATCAATGGTAGCAATTAAAATGCCACTGGCGAGGATAAGAGCGATTCCTACCAGTAATGTTTTCCCAAGGTGATTCTGTGAGAGTAGGTTTTTTAAGGTATGAAGGTTGTGAGTAATAAATCCAAAAAGTAGCAATAGTCTGATCATTCTCAGTATGCCGACGCGGTTAGCCGATTCATAAAATAGTGGGATACCGAGAAAAATAATCACTAAATGTGCCCAGTTGCGCATAACGTAGCGCCGAGGGCTGTCACTGAGAAAAGATAAAACGAGTGTTTCAATCAAGAAAAAACCCCATATTAACCAATTTGCCAGTATTGATTGGGATTCACTTAGTAAGCCTTTGCTGTTCAAATGCCATTCAAGCAATGTCCAAAATGCAATCAATAGCATAAAGGGCTCGAATAGTACCGCCCAATATTTTGCTCTACGGTTTTCGTCTGGGTGCATGCCTCCAAAGCCAAAAATCAGATCTATTGGTAGTTTAGTCATATGGGGCATACGTCGATCCTACTTTGCTCACGCTGTTTTTCGGTCTTTTTATCTAGGGGCTAGCTTCAAAGTTATTCTAAAAATCATTCTAAAAGCTATTATAGAAGCTTTGGGCGCTATCGGCGATAGTCTCCAGGTGTTGCCCCTGTCCATTTTTTAAATGCTCGATGAAATGTACTGGGTTCTGAAAAGCCTAAGCGTAAGGCGATGTCGTTAATCGGCAAGGTACTGTTGCACAGAAAATTGATGGCGCTGTCCTGGCGTAATTGATCTTTGATTTCTTGATAAGATGCGTTTTCTTTTTTTAATTTTCTGCGAATGGTTTGTGTGGTGGTGCTTAGTTCGCGAGCAATTTGTTCGAGTGACGGAGGGTCGCTATAAAGCGCAGAAGCTAACACAGCGCGAATCTGTGTCGTGAGGCTATTGTCATTGTTTGGGATGGCCATTAGGTTGCTGGGAGCCCCTTTGAGAAATAAAGACAGCGTTTCTTTGGTTTGTATTACAGGGGTTGCTAATAACGTTTTAGGGAAGGCCAGGGCGTCTTTGGTTTCAGAATAGTTAACTGGGCATCGATATAGTCGATCATGTTCTTTGTGGTAACTTGGCATAGGGTAAGAGTAGCTAACATGGTGCAAGGGGATATGTTGATTTATCAACCAACTAAAAAAACGGTGTAATAGAACAAGGTTGCAATCGGTTGTGGTGTGATCGCTATTGATCGAAGGGTTAGAAAAGTGAATGGATAGATAAGCCAGTTCATCGTCGGATGATAAGCGAAAATAAATGTCTCCCCAGAGCAGATTATAAAACTGTAGGCTGCGAAGAATCGCTTGACGCAATGTCGACTCATGAATGGCAAGTTGGCACATCAGGTTAAAGCAGCCGACACGAGATCGTGCTTTACCACCTAACATTAGCAATTCATCATTGAGCGTTAGCGCTATGTAACTGACCAATCTTTCGTATTGTAATGCAGAGATACGTGCTTGCGGCTGAGATAGCAAGTTAGGTTGTAAACCTGCATGTTTGAGGCATTTATCCTGGTCTAGCCCAGCATCCGTGGCGCGCTGGCATGCGGCCAGTACGTAATGCATGCAAACCGTATTGCGAGCGTTACTATCTGTTGGGGGAGCATTTCTTGCTGGGTGTGCCTTTAGGGCGGCTGTATTACGTGTTTGGTTTTCGGTCATAAGTTCGATGAAATGTCCAGCGTAGCGCTTTAATTGTGCAGCTTGACACTGCTTGTGGTGTAGCTTGAGTTATCTTGGTTGCCAATAATGGTCACAAAGAATGAGCGATTTGGTCATTGGCCATGAGGGGTAAACTTGATTACCCTTGACTCATTAGTACTGACTAGACATTGTAAACCGAAATTGGGGAGTGATTAAACATGGCAGGACCGTTAACTTCGTTAAAAGTGTTAGATTTTTCTACCTTGTTGCCAGGGCCTTTTGGCACAATGATATTGGCCGATATGGGGGCTGAGGTGGTTCGTGTTGAGTCTCCGACACGCCCGGATATGATTCGTATGATGCCTCCGCTTGAGCATGGAGTTTCTGCTGCGCATGGTTATTTGAATCGCTCTAAAAAATCGCTAGCTCTGGATTTAAAAAAGCCGGAAGCGGTGGATGCTGTTAAGTCACTAGTGAAAGAATTTGATATTGTTGTTGAGCAGTTTCGCCCAGGTGTAATGGATCGTTTGGGGGTTGGTTACGAGGCCTTGAAGGCCGTAAACCCTGATATCATCTATTGTTCCATTACCGGTTATGGTCAGACGGGGCCATACAAAAATCGTGCTGGGCATGATATGAATTATTTATCCATCGCTGGTGTGATGGGGTATAACGGCCGTGGGTCGAGCGGCCCTGCACCCATCGGTGTGCAAGTTGCTGATGTGGCAGGTGGGTCATGTCATGGTGTGATGGGAATTCTAGCTGCTGTGATTCATCGTCAGCAAGGTGGAGGCGGACAATATATTGATATCAGTATGACGGATGCTGCATTCTCCATGCATGCGTTAACAGCACCACCTGCGTTGGTGGGCGGTATTCAACCTGAATTAGAAGCAACACAGTTAAATGGCGGCTCTTTTTATGATTGCTATGAAACCAGTGATGGCCGTTATTTTTCTGTAGGTGGTTTAGAACCTCAGTTCTTTGCACAATTTTGTCAAGCGCTGGGCCACCCTGAATGGTCAGGTAGAGGATTGGTACTAGTGCCAGAAGAAGTGAAAAAGCTGAAGGCAGATATTTCGGGTGAAATGATAAAGAAAACCTATCAACAATGGAGTGATGTTTTTGTTGATTTGGATTCGTGTACTGAACCGGTATTAAGTTTTGAGGAGGCCTGTGAGCACCCTCAGATTGCAGCTCGCGAGTTATTGGTTGACGTTCCTATTCGTGACGGAAGTGCTGAGACGCAGCGGCAAATCGCCTCACCTATTCGTTTTTCAGAAACACAGCCAGAATACCACAGTATCGGTGCGCGATTGGGTGAGCATACCGATGAGATTCTAGGTAAAGCAGGTTATTCTGAGAGTGACGTGGAAAGCATTAAAAAAGCAGGTGCAGCTATGTAGAAATCACGTTAGCATTAAGTGCATTGTTAACGTAGCAGGGTGATGGGTTTATGAGAAAACGGATGGCAGGTCTTTTTGTAACAGCGGGCACGGTGTTTTGCTTGGCGTTGGTAGGGTGTCAGTCTGGAAATCAGGATACTGAAATAGGCGCTGATATGAAGAAGGATCAAATTCCATTATCTACTTCAGGTGCCCCTGCTACCCTAACGGCCCCGCAGCAAGATGCACTTGATGCGTTTAATCGTGGAGATAAGAAGCTGCTGGGTGTGCAAACGCGCGGAGTTTCTGTTCCTGGGGTGGATGAGGCATTGTTGCCCGTGCTTCGAGAGCGTTATGGCGTTGCGCTAAGGCACACTAGTGATGTGATAAAGAACCAGGAAGATCGTGATGGTATTACTGAGGTTTTTCAATATGTTCGTCAGTACAACGGGAAGATGGCTGAGTTACTGAGTGCTGAATTATAATTGCTGAGCTATAAGTATATGGTCACAAAAAAGCCCCTTGAATATAAAATCAAGGGGCTTTTTTGTGACCATAATTGAATGCTACTAAAACGTTAGCCCTGCTTCAGGAAGGGATACGTTGCTGTACGTAACGGTAAAGATGCCATCGGCTTCTGTTATGGTTACGTTTAGCGGTATTGCGATAGAACCACTGAGTGCGGGCAGTTGCGTGATTACTTTTACAGTGTTGCCTCCATCGGTGATATTGGTTTGTAAATCACATCCATTGGTTCGTTGTAGTTGGATGTGTGTATCGTCCACACCCTCAGCCGCAGCAATGATTTCATCGGTTGCGGTTAGGCTGTTGACTTCAATAGTTAGCTCGTTGACGGTAATAACAACGCAACTCTCTGTGTCGCTAGCGGCTGATAGTGATGTTTTTATTTCATCACTGTCGCTAAAAGATATGGATATATTATCAGATGTTAATGTGTTTGTGATAACGCCATTTTCTTCAACACTTTGCGGAGGAATAACTTCTGCGCTTTGCCAATTGATAACTTGTATCGATGAGCTGGTTGCCGTTGCTAGGAAATTGTCACCGTCTGCGCCGCTGTCAATCGTTGAGGTCGCTAGTATGGTAATGGTTGCGGTAGCATTAGCAGAATCATCTTTTGTGTCGTTGGCTTTTATGACAAAGGAGTCTTCACCAGAAGCATTCGCATCTGCTGTGTACGTGTAATTACCACCGTCAATACTAAGGGTTCCTTTTAAGGGATCAGTGACAACGCTAAAAGTGAGAGGGTCGTCATCGGCATCGTTAGCTGCAAATGCACTAGTGTGTGACTCGCCACCTGTTATGGAAAAACTGAAGTTATTGACAACCGGAAGGTTGTTGGCGGGGATAATGGTTATTGACGCCGTTGCGTTGGTTGAGTCGGCGGCGCCATCGTTGGCTTTAACAACGAATGAGTCTGCGCCGGAAGCGTCAGCGTCTGCAGTATAGGTATAACTGTCGCCATTAATGTTTAAGCTACCTTGGGTGGGTTGGCTAACGACACTAAAGGTGAGATCGTTATCCTCAGCGTCACTTGCGGAGAATTGATTGATATTTGAATCGCCTGCATCAACAGTGAAATTAAAATCATTCACAACTGGGGCTGCATTGGCTGAGGTGTCGATAGTGATTGAGCCACTGTTCATATCAAAGAATATGTTGTCAGAGCATTTGATTTTGATTCTACCTTGTGACGTGTTCAGATTTGGAACAGTGACAGCTTGGGTGCCGTCATTATTGGTTCCTGCAATAATAGTAGTATCAAACGTTAAGCCGTTATTAGAAGAAAATAAGATATCAACTGCTGCGCAGCTAACGGGTGCACTGGTTGTGCTTGCGATATCCCAGGTTACGGTTTCTAGTGTATTACTTGCCAAGGTGGTGGTGCTTGTGTGTGAAGTTACTGCAAAAGGACCTGATGATGTTGTTACGGTTAATTGAGCGTTGTCTGATGTGACGGCGCCATTCCCGTCTCTTACGGTAAGTCTAAAGTTGAGAAACCGGTTTGTCGAGGGGAGTACTGAACCGGTGGGTGGGGCAGAGTTGCTCATTAACGTACTAAGTAGCGGCAATGTTCTCACTGGATTGGTTGAGGGATCAAATGAGCGGAAAATAGGGCCGATGGTATTATCAATACCTGGAGCTGAAGCATCACCAAGGTCATGCTGTTCCCAGTTGTAAGTGAGAGTGTCATCATCCCCGTCAGTCCCGCTTCCGGTTAATTCAAAAGGCGTTTGCTGTGGGATTGTGTAATCGTTGCCAGCGTTGGCGGTTGGGATTTGATTTGATTGGTCAATATGAGTGCCGCAAGAGTTGCCATTGCCACTGGTAAATGCAGCTATCTCTTCAAGGCTGTTGGTGTGGAAATAGTCGCCACTGTTGTTTGCTATATTATCGCTGCCACAGATACCTGCATATGCCATGATGGTTGAACCGCTGCCGGGCTCGTAGGCATCTGTTTCGCTTCTGGTTTCACCAGCGCAGCCCCCCTGGTTGCCATTAAATGTGTGATTGGCGCCCATTTGGTGACCAATTTCATGCGCGACATAATCAACCCAGAATGCATCACCTGTAGGGGGCTCTAGCCCGGTTACGCCTTCCGCTTTTACATTGCTACAAGGCGCCTGCAATGCAGCAATGCCACCGCCGCCAGTGCTGAAAACATGACCAATGTCATAATTGCTAGAACCAATAACGGAATCAATGTTGGATTGATTCTCGCTAAGCATAAGTTTACCATCATTATTGGTATAAGGGTCACTCCCTGCATTGGTATAAACCAATAAACTATTATTATTAACTAATGTAAATTGCACTGCAATTTCACGCGCGTAAATCTCATTAATACGGTTCATAGCGGTGAGAATCGCTGCTTGGCCCGCATTAACAGTACCACCATGAAAAGCCGTATATTCACCCGTTGCTGCCATTGCTAGGCGGTAGGTGTGTAATTTGCTTCCGGAAATTTGAGCAGCGCTTATTTCTGGTTTTGAACTCAATTTATTCACTAGATCAGAGTCATATTTTACACCACACGTAAAAGTTGAACTATTGCTATTTTCAACGTAAGCACTACGAGCATAGGTCTGATAACGTTGTTGGGTTATATCGCTTTGGACGGGATCAAAATAATAGGTCTCGCCGAGTGTGCTAACAATGCCACTAAAACCTTTTGGGGTAATATCAAAGCGACCAGTAATAGATTTGTCGGTTTTACCTACCGCTTTGTAGGTTTTGATATAAGAGAATTGAGCCGCAAGTTCCGGTTCCATCATTGAATATTCGAAAAGTTCGAGTTTGATTAACTCACCGGAAGGTAAAGGAACGTCAATGGTGTAGCCTTGTGATGAAGTATTTTCTTTCGGTGTGTTCTGGAGCAAAGCGTCTAATGTACTTTGATCTAAAGACAAAGAGGTGATGGCATTGTTACTAGCCTTATTGGCAACCGTAGTTGTTGTGTCAAGTGTCCAAAGTGCTGTGCTGGCAAAGCTTGATAACGGCGTTGCTATCATTGTGCTGAGAGCAAGTAGTGAGAGTAACTGTCTTTTCATTATAGAAATACTCAGAGTAGAATTATCTTGAAATGGAAGGTCGCAGGCGGGTACTAACCGCGCTTGATAGTCGCCGAACCTGTTTTCAATGTGACGCTGCTGGTGTCTTCATTGCTGTTCTTTTCAATGTCGAACCTTGCACTGGTATCACTGGGTAATACGGTGTCGCCTTCAGAAACGGTATAGGTGGTGTCGATAACCATAGTAACGGTATCCGAACCTCCCCCTGTTGAGCCGCCGCCTCCGCCACCACATGCTATTAAAAATAGGGATAGCAATAAGAGTACGATTGTCTTGTATTGTTTGTAGCAGTGTTTAATCATCATAATGAACCTAACGGTAATAGCTTTGTAGTGTGGATAAGTCGTATAAATAAACAGTATGGAGGGATAATATCCCTCGCTAAGCATAAGTATTAAGTGTATCTAGATTAAGCTTAGCTTATGTTGATGTGCTGCACACTTTTCAGGCAAAGGGGCTAACTAAAGCGTTTCAGTGCTTCTTCTATTTTATCAGCGCTATAAGGTTTTACGACAAAGCCTTTCGCTCCAAACCCTATTGCAGCTCTAACATTGCTCATTGAGCTTTCTCCACTGACCATTACTACATGTACTTTAGGGTCTATCCGCTTTAGCTCTACCAGTAATTCAAGCCCTGTTACCCCCGGCATATTAATATCTAAAAATACGATATCAATATTATCTTGCTGGTATATGGCGAGCGCCTGGGCTCCGTCTTCGGCTTCTACTACTGATGTGATGCCGAGTTTAAGTAGTGTGGCTCGTAATAGAGAACGCATATCAGGCATATCATCAACAATCAATACTGTTTGAGGCTGCGCCATGAGATTGGATCCCTTGAGGTTTTAATGCGATTGTAATCAATGAAAGCTACAGACAACTATAGGCGGAAAAAGTACTTTTCTCCAATCTACACATAGGCGTGTAGATTGGAGGTATCTGTTTGTTTTCGTGTTAATTATGATTGGCGACTATTTTGTTTGTTGCCTTGTTGCCTTGTTGCCTTGTTGTCTTGTTGGCTTTCATATAGGTTTTCCGCATGATCCCTTAATTGAACAAATTCTTGTTGAATTTTATCGTATGCATGTTGTTTTAAAAGTGTTTCAAGTACCTTGGCTTGTTTGCTCAACTCCGGATACCCAAAGCTACCACCGCTCCCTTTTAGTTGATGGGCTAGGTCTTGCAACAGCTCCCAGTCATTGTCGGATTTTGCGAGCTCCATTTTGTTAACCATATCGTGAAGTCCAGATAAGAATTTTTTTACAATGGGTGCAAAATCCGGATCATCAAGCAGTTGATTTTGATATGTTGGCTGCGGAGTGTTTTTTTCTGCTTTGATTAAGTGTGTGGTTATTGCCTGGTGTAATAATGCTTTATCCATAGGTTTTGGTAAGTATCCGTCAAACCCCTCAGCAAGATAGCTGTCGATTTTAACCTTGTCATCTTCGGCGGTTAGGGCGTAAATGGGGCGGCTATATCCGGCACTGCGCAGTAGTCGAATCGCTTCTATGCCATTCATTTTTGGCATTTGAATGTCCATAAGTATTAAGTTGTATCCATTGACCAGTGCTTTTTCTACAGCCTCCTCTCCATTGATGGCTGTTTCTATCGAGGCTCCCGTTTGGGCCAATTGCATAGAGAAAAGATCGATATTGTCGGGATTATCGTCAACTAATAGAATATCCCCTGACACGCAAGGCAAGGTAATTTCCGTTATAGTGTTGCGTTTTGATTTGCCCTCGGAGATTACGGATAAGTATTGTTTTAATACGCTGTAGAAGCGATGACGTTGTACGGGTTTTGATAAATAGTCGTTACACCCGGCCTCAAGGTAGGATCTTATTTCATGATCCATAAGATTGGCAGTGATCGCCACAATGGGTTTTTTAAAACCATTTTCTCTAAGTAAACGTGTTGCCGTTGTTCCATTCATTACTGGCATTTGAATATCCATTAATACTAAATCAAACTCGTCCTGTAAAGCGGTAGAAAGGGCATCTTTCCCATTGTCTACAATAGTGATATCAGCACCAGTTTGTCTGACAAGCATGCCAATCAGGCGTTGATTATCCTGATTGTCTTCTGCGTATAAAATATTTCCCTCCAATACAGGAATAATAGCATCACCTATATTTTCTTCTTGTGTTAACCGTGCATCGATGTCATTAGTGACCCATTGTGCATTATCTAAATTCCCCGTTGAAACGCTGACGGTAAATCGACTTCCAATGCCTTCTTCACTTTCTAGTGTTATGTCACCTCCTAATAACTGTGCCAGTTTTTTTGCAATACTTAACCCTAGTCCGGTACCGCCGTGGGTTCTTGTTGTTGATGAGTCGGCTTGAGTAAAGGCGCTAAAAACTTTAGATTGTTGCTCTTGGGTCATGCCAATGCCGGAATCAACAATGCAAAAGTTTATTTTTTCTTGGTCTTTGTTACAGACTACTTCAATATTAATCGAGCCTGAACTGGTGAATTTTAATGCGTTGCTACAAAGATTGAGTAATATTTGTTTTAATCGTGTTGTATCGGAAATAAATGTTCTAGGAAGAGGGAATTCGTAATGAATAAAAAAAGCAAGACCTTGTGATCGAGCTTTCATTTCAAAAAATGATTGTACTTCATACACAAGACTAAAAAGATCGACAGGAATGGATTCAACGTCTAGTTTGTTGGCTTCAATTTTTGATAAATCGAGTATTTCATTGATAACGTGTAATAAGTGTTGTCCGCTGCGAATAATAGTGGCAATAAAGCTGTCGTGAGACTCTTGAGTGATCTCATCATCACGGATCGACTCAGCAAAACCTATGATGGCGGTTAAAGGTGTGCGAATTTCGTGACTCATGTTGGCTAAAAAATCAGTTTTTGCTTGAGTTGCTGCGTACGCATCTTTTTTATCTTTCTCGGCTTTTTCTTTTTCTTTTCTTTCGGTAATGTTTCTTATTGATCCTTCGTAAAATGTATCCTCTCCTTGTGTTGATGGTATTTTTCTGATTGAAATGCTTCCCCAGATTATTTCTTTATTTTTTGTCGATAATTCAAATTCATATGCTGTTATTTTTGAAGTTTTTTTCAATTTTTTGAAAAGATCTGAGCTGACGTCTTCTCTGTGCGACAACACGGCGTGTAGGTCGGGTATGTTATTCATCATTTCGTTGACAGAAGAGTAATTGAATATTCTAGCAAGGGCGGGATTAGCATTGGTAAAACAAAAATCAGACGAACATTTAAATATTCCATCCACGGCATTTTCAAATAATGATTGATATTTTAATAAATTCTCTACTGCGTTGTTATTGGCGGTAAGAGCCTCATTCATTGCTTTTGCTTTTGCTTCTCTCTCTTCGTTTATTCGTGATGCTAACGCCATGGATAGCAGTGTTGCTTGAATAATAGAACCGATCTCCCAGCTACTCTCTGTGAACATATTCATAGGAATTGCACCTACCTTGTTTAGCGCAAGGATCAAGCCTCCTAGCAATAGAGCTACCCATGATAGAACAAATAATCTTGCCGTTTTGTTGCCCCTGTTGAGTTCAGATATTCCATAGTAAAACCAAGTGAGAAAAAGAACGACTGACCACAGTATCAGTGGTCGGATAATGTCATTGTAAGGTAAAAAAATGAACGGAATAAATAGCAAGATGTTGAAGATGATAACGTAGTCTAATTTGTGGAAAAAACGATTCTTATTGGCCTTCAACTTTAAGAAGTGTTTAGTGCTAAGTGTTCCATATAGGCATAGAAAGATAATTGAAAAACTGATGATTTTGTCTTGCAGCATAGGAGACGCAGGGAATATGTATTGATATGCCATACCGTTGAGCCCAGATTGCATGCCTAACGTTCCCATGACAAACAGTACGTAATAGATGTATACACGTTCTCGTAGGAAGAAGTATAAAGCCAAATTGTAAATGGATATGAGTAGCATGCCGCCCATAAAGAGGGCTTGTAATAAAGAAATTGCCGCAGAGCGTTCAGAGGTAGCTGTATAGAGCTGCTAGTGTGGAGGCGGATATAAAGAGAGTAGTTTGTGTTTTGATGTAGTTTTAAGGGTAATAGGAAGTTCCTGTGATTGATCTCCCTGTCCATGAAAGGTTTTTTATCACCCAGTAAAACGTGTTGTATTTGCTCGCCTTCTTGGAAAACATAAATGTCCACCTCATCCAGCAATGAGTAAGCGACTTCCAGTAACCAGTTTTCATAACGGGGCTGAGTAGAGCTGATGTTAAGCCGCCACCAGTAAACGTCCGTTCCAAAACCAAGATTGGGTATTTCAGCCTGACTTGTTTGCCAATGTATATCAGGGCCGTTGTTAACGATGTCTTCAATATTACGTTGTCCACTTTTGTCGATGTAGTAATCCAGATGTTGTCCCAGCCCGTAGTAGGGGGTTTCTCCGTATATATCGATGCTGGCGGCGTGAACTGGCTGGATATTGATGGTTAGAAACATCAGTATGGTGTAGGCAATGTGTTTAATCATTAGGTGTAACCTTGAACGGGGTAGATGCCCTTAATTCGAGTGCCGCCTCTGGTGCGGGGCTTACTGTAAGGTTAGCAATGATTGGGCCTATAGTGGTTAGGTTTAGGTTGACTGTACCTGTCGTGTTAAGGTAGCTGGAAAATAGACATAAGATTGGGCAAATACGCCACACAAAAAGAATAAAGAGTAAGGAATAAGAATGAGACGTATTTTAAGACCGACGAGAAAAGCCCTCGCTGCTTTTGTATGTGTTGCTGGGCTATCTGCTTTGACTGGATGCCAACTATTAAGTCCAGCAGACGAGATTAAATGGATCGAGAAAGGTAAAAGTAAAAAAAGCTCAGCGTATTTGATCTCTAGAGAATGTGAATTGCTGGAAGAGGTTGTGGGTTCTTACGGGGATGATGATGCGTATTTGACGATTCTTGCGACGAATGACTATTTACGAAAAGGTGCACGTGATGACCTTGAAGATAACGCGAAAGCATTGGGTGCGAATACCATTCAAATTACGGACAATCGTGAATATCAAAAACAGTTAAAAACACGCTTAGGGCTGTTTAAAGTTGAAATTTCTGCCAACGCTTACAGCTGTAAAAAATGATCATGCGGGTGTTAGTATTACCCTTTCGCAAGACACATACGTCTATGCGAAAGGATGCCGCTTATCTAGAGAAGCCTACCATTCACCTTTACGTTTTTGGGTTGACATTTTAGGTATCGTTAAGGTTAAAATTACACCGGCAATAACTGCCAAGATACCCCATATTATCCCGTCTTCTAAATTGTCGTTTTCTAGAATTTTGTTTTCTTCCTCGAGCTTTTCAAGCTTAACATTCAGCAATTCCGTTTGTTCCTGTAACAGCTGATAACTTCTTGCCGTACTGATGGCACTGTGTGCAGTTTTTTCTATGGCACCAAGTTTATTCTTTAATGAATTAGCGCGAGACTCTAAGCTACCTTGCAATGTTTTTACCGATTTGAGTTCAGCCATAACATCCGCAAGTTGGCTTTGAAGCATGGTGTTTTTTTGTGTCAATGTCGTTGAATTTTGTTCGGATTTTTTAAGTAATGCTTTGGCTATTGGTGTTGGTGTTGCATATTGTGTTTGAATCCAGCCTTCTTTTCCTTTGGTGTTTATTTTTAACCATTTTCCATCGTTAGACCGGCTAACGACGTTTAAGGTATCCCCACTTTTTAGATACCGAATAATACGGTAACCCGTCGTTGGTCCAGAGTGCATTTCAATGCGGATTTCATCTTTTATATATTGGGTTTCAGCGTGGCTGAAAGATGCAAGTAAAGTAAGGTTTATGAGTGCAATGATGTAGGTAGTGACTTTCACGTAATGATCCTTTGGCTTACGGTAATACTTTTTTATAGGGTTTGACGGTGACGCTGGCATAAACTCCCGCTTCTATATATGGGTCTATGTCTGCCCATTGCTGAGCGGCTTCTAAGCTATCAAATTCAGCAATGACTAAACTGCCAGTAAAACCTGCCTCGCCTGGGGTTTCTGTGTCAAGTGCTGGAAAGGGACCTGCAACAAACAGTCGGCCTTCCTGCTTTAGTATTTCCAATCTTTCTAGGTGGGCAGGCCGCGCGGCCAGGCGTTTTTCTAGGCTGTTTTCAACGTCTTCAGAGATGACGGCATAAAGCATAACAATTTAGTCCTGTTTTTGCGATTCGTTGGAGGTGATTTCTTGGCTTTGCTCTGCTTCTACAGTGGGAGTCTCATCTTCAGGGTCTTCAGTCATGAACTTAGATAGGTAAGCAAACTGACCAATAAAGAAGGTTAAGTTAAACAGCGTCATTCCCACTAATTTAAAGGTAACCCATGTACTTTCGTCATAGTTCTTGGCGACATATATGTTAACGGCCCCTAAAAAGATAAAAAAAGCGACCCAACTAAGGTTGAGACCTTTCCATTTATCTTGTGGGACATCGATGGTGAGATGCGGGGCTTGTTTTAATAAGCCTTCAATTAGACGCTGAACAATCGGACGTTCGCCAATGAATTGGCTGCCAAGGATAACCATAGAAAACGTCCAATTGATGACGGTTGGTTTCCACATGATAAAAGTAGGGTCTTTAAATGCGATGGTTAGTCCACCCATTACCGCTAATACAAGGAAGGTATAAAGGTGAACTTTTTCTACCTTCTTATATATCAGTAGGCCGACAACTAGCTGAACAGCGCTTGCGCCAACCAAAAACATGGTCGCCAAAATGATGTCTTTGGTATTGAAATAGACGGCAACAAAAATGGCTACCGGGAAGAAATCAAAAAGTTGCTTCATAATTCATAGGATGTCCGTACATATTAGGGTGACCAATGATAGAATATTTGATAACGATAAGCACTAAAAGCAACCCTCATGAGTTCAAAAATCTACGATCTTCATAGTCATACCACCGCATCTGACGGTGAACTAACCCCAACCGAGCTAGTAAATGCCGCTAAAGAAGTTGGTATCGCGGTGCTGGCGGTGACCGATCACGACACCACCGATGGCATTGCAGAGGCCAAGCAGCAAGGGCTGCAAGTGGGTGTTGATATTTTGGCGGGTGTTGAAATATCGTCTCGTTGGGCAAATCAAGATATCCATATTGTGGGGTTAAACGTTGACCCTGATGCTGATGTGCTGGTGACGTTATTAGAGCAACAGCAAGCATTCCGTGTTGAAAGAGCGGTAAAAATGGGTGAAAAGCTCGAAAAACTAGGCTACCCCGGCATATACGAGGCAGCGGTTGCCAATGCTAACGGCCATGTACCTGGGCGACCTCATTTTGCAAAAGCGATGATTGAAGCGGGTCATTGTAAGAATATGGAAAAAGCGTTCAGCAAATATTTAGGTAATGGAAAAAAAGCCTTTGTAAAAACAGAGTGGGCAACGGTTGCTGAAGCAGTGGAAACTATTAATGGAGCGGGTGGCGTTGCTGTTATTGCTCACCCAGGAAAATACAAGTTAACTCGAATGAAGTTATCGCGTCTAGTGGCAGCGTTTAGTGAGGCGGGTGGGCAAGCCATAGAGGTGTGTACAGGCACACAAAATGCTGGAGAGTCGCAAACGGCGGCGTCGATGGCTAAAGAGTTTAGTCTATACTCATCAACAGGCAGCGACTATCACGGGCCTTCCGGCGGTTGGGCTAAATTGGGAAGGTTTCCCCCCTTGCCCTCTGACAGCAGACCTATTTGGGAGTTATTTGGCTAATGTCGCAAATTTTTCGAGTTCACCCTGAATCACCACAACCCCGTCTGATCAAACAAGCTGCCGATATTATTCGAAAAGGTGGCGTCGCTATTTATCCTACGGATGGCGCTTATGCGATTGGTTGTGTAATTGGTGATAAGCGGGCGTTAGACCGTATTATTCAAATTCGACGCTTGGATGCCAAACATAACTTTACGTTACTGTGCAGGGATCTTTCTGAACTGGCGACTTACGCACGGGTTGATAACATCGCTTATCGACTGTTGAAGCACAACACTCCAGGGCCTTATACGTTTATCCTTCGTGGAACGGTCGAGGTGCCTCGACGCTTGATGCACCCTAAGAAGAAAACCATTGGTTTACGCGTGCCAGATAATGCAATTGCTTTAGCGTTATTGGAAGAATTGGATGAACCCATGATGACGGCAACCTTACAAATGCCGGGTGATGAGTATCCTATGACGGATCCTGAAGACATGTTGCAATTTATGGGTAAACAAGTGGACTTGGTGATTGACGGGGGCTGGGGAGAAATGGTTTGTACCACCGTTATTGATATGACAGAAGAGAATCCACAAGTGATTCGTGAAGGGAAGGGCGACCCTACTCCCTTTATGCCATAGATACCGTTATAATCCCGTCTTAATGTTGGTCGTGTCGCCTTCGATCAAGTGTACTTGTTACAGCTATTTTAAAAATACTATAAAAATCAGGAGTTTACATTGAGCACCGTGATATCTAATCAGCGGGTTTTGTCCGGTATGAGACCGACGGGCAGCTTGCATTTGGGCCACTACCATGGAGTGTTAAAAAATTGGGTTGAGTTGCAGCATGAGTTTGAATGTTTCTTCTTTGTCGCTGATTGGCATGCCCTGACCACTCATTACGAAGATCCTCGGGTTATAGAGGAATCGGTGTGGGATATGATCATTGATTGGCTAGCGGCGGGTGTTAACCCTGGCTCAGTAACATTATTTATTCAGTCTCGTGTGCCTGAGCATGCCGAATTGCATTTATTGCTTTCTATGATGACCCCTTTGGGATGGTTAGAACGAGTGCCATCATACAAAGATCAGCAGGAGCAACTTAAAGAGAAAGATCTAGCGACTTATGGTTTCTTGGGTTACCCATTGCTTCAAAGTGCTGATATCTTGATGTATCGAGCGGGCCGTGTTCCCGTTGGTGCTGACCAGGTAGCTCATGTTGAATTAACCCGAGAAGTTGCCCGACGGTTTAACTTTCTTTATGGCAAAGAACCTGGTTTTGAGCAGCTTGTAGAGCAAGCTATCAGCAAAATGGGTAAAAAAAATGCCAAGCTTTATCGTAACTTGTTGAAGAAATTTCAAGAGCAAGGTGATGATGATGCGTTGCAAACTGCCCATGCATTGGTTAGTGGACAGCAAAATATTGCGCTAGCAGATAAGGATCGTTTGCACGGTTTTCTTGAAGGTAGCGGCAAGGTTATCCTTCCTGAACCTCAAGCACTACTAACACCCGCGTCAAAAATGCCTGGTTTGGATGGACGTAAAATGTCCAAGTCATACCACAATACGATCAAAATGCGAGAAGCACCGGATGATGTGGATGCAAAAATTCGCAGAATGCCAACGGATCCGGCAAGGGCGCGTCGAACCGATGCAGGTGATCCAGAAAAGTGTCCCGTGTGGCAGTGGCATTTAGTGTATACCGATGAAGGTATTCATAAGTGGGTGCAAGAAGGTTGTAGAAGTGCTGGCATAGGCTGTGTTGATTGTAAAAAACCATTAATTGAAGCGGTGCAAGCTGAGCTAGAGCCGATTCGATTACGGGCAGCGGAATATACAGCGGACCCTGATTTAGTGAAAAGTATTGTGGCAGAAGGTAATGAAAGAGCCCGTGATGCTGCACGCCAGACGTTAGAAGAAGTACGAGAGTCTATGGGCCTCGCTTACCGGTAATAAATGATGTCAGATGAGTTAGAGCTACAATTACATGCCCCTTCAATGGCGCAGTCTGAAACTGAAGCGCAGTCGACAGAGCAAGGTAACGCTACGGTTGAGGGCAGTGTTTCGGAAGCCGTTGCGGCCGGTAAATCTGTAGAAGAGTCTCCTAAGCAGGAAGAAATGCCTTTTGCCATGGTCTATGGTGAAGCGGTAACAAAGCTGCCGGAAGATCTCTATATTCCACCGGATGCGTTAGAGGTGTTTTTAGAAGCCTTTGAAGGGCCGTTGGATTTGTTGTTGTACCTCATCAAGCGTCAAAACCTCGATATTCTGAATATATCTGTTGCCGAGATCACAGCGCAATATATGCAATATGTTGAGTTAATGAAAACGTTAAACTTCTCCTTGGCAGCAGAGTACTTGGTAATGGCTGCTTTGTTGGGTGAGATCAAGTCTCGTAGTTTGTTGCCTCGACAGACTGAAGAATTAGATGATGAGGGTGACCCTCGTGCCGAGCTGATTCGCCGTTTGCAAGAGTATGAACGTTACAAACAAGCTGCAGAAGACATTGATGAGCTGCCAAGAATTGGTCGGGATGTGTTTATTGCCGAAGCTGCGCCTCCAGAATATCGAAAAGAAATACCACCGCCGGATGTGGATTTAAAGGATGTATTGCTGGCGCTTCAAGATGTGTTGCAACGTGCAGACATGTTTGAAAGTCATCAAGTGGAGCGAGAAAAATTATCCACACGAGAGCGCATGTCAGAAGTGCTAGAGCGTTTGGATGATAAACATTTTGTTCCTTTTGAGCAGTTATTTACGGTAGAAGAGGGGCGTCTTGGGGTTGTGGTCACATTTCTTGCTATCCTAGAGCTTATTAAAGAGCAATTAATTGAATTTATTCAGCATGAACCTTTAGGCTCGATTCACCTAAAGGCAAGAGCATCTGCTTTAGAAGAAGCTGAACCAGAAACGGAACCTGTAGAGAGTTAATGCATGCCTTGGGATAAAGATAAAATAAAAAAAATTGTAGAAGGTGCGTTGTTCTCTTCTAGCCAACCAATGAATATAGATCGATTGAGTGGCCTTTTTTTTGATGAAGAGCGTCCAACAAAAGACGAATTCAAGCAAGCGTTAACATCGTTACAAGAAGATTATGTTGATCGTGGCGTGGTGCTAAAAGAAGTTGCCTCGGGCTATCGTTTCCAAGTGAAAGAAGAAGTAGGCGAATGGGTAAGTCGGATGTGGGAAGATAAACCCGTTCGTTACTCTCGAGCGTTGTTAGAAACCCTGGCGTTGGTTGCTTATCGTCAGCCAATTACCCGCGGTGAAATTGAAGAAATTCGTGGTGTGAGTGTAAGCTCTAATATTATGAAGACGCTGTTAGAACGCGAATGGGTTCGTGTTGTAGGTCACCGTGATGTCCCTGGTCGCCCCGCTATGTTTGCAACAACACGTATCTTTTTGGACTATTTTAATCTCAAGAATTTGGTGGAATTACCGCCGTTATCCGAGATTCGAGACTTTGATAAGATTAATGAAGAGTTAGAGCTAGAAGATGTGGGTTCTGGTGAACCTGATGATAACGCGACAGATGAAAATAACGATGTAAACATAGCAGATGAAACTGTCGGAGGGGATGTTGAAGGGAACGTTGAAGAAAGCGTGGCTAAACCTGCTGTTGACGATATTCAGCCTGAAGCTCAAGTAGGGGAAGCTGAGGTAAGTGGCAATGCTGACGTAAATGACGGAAGTCTTGAGGCGGTTGTGGATCCAGTTGTTCAGGAGTCAGTCGCTCAGCAAGCTGTCGAAGAATCAGCTCCTGCCCTAGAAGAAAAACCTACTGTTAGTTCTCTCGCTGATATTGTTCGACAGTTTGAAGCCAATAAAGCCCAAGAAGTTGAAGCAGACGCATCGGATGATGCCGTTGCTACTGAAGCACAGCTTGAAGAGGATTTGATGTTGGCAGAAATAGTGGAACGCCAGTTGGAGAAAGGCGGGGAAGTTTCTGTTGGTGATTTATCGGTTGATGAAAGCGAGGAGTAACATCTCTTCGTTTTATTTTCTTGCGCCTATTTAGTGTGTCATGTTCTGCTTACTATATTCTTATTACTGTGAGTAGGGCAGTGTTCCCCGAATGTGTATCTTTGTTACAGAACCCCTAATCCATTAGGTATGCCCCTCCTCTGGTGGTATTCTACGCAATTCTGAATACATCTACTGCCGTGACGGTAAATCGCTAACGCGCTCTCTCCGTGGCAGAAGGGCAAAAATACAATGACTGAAAAACTGCAAAAAGTAATGGCGCGAGTGGGACTTGGTTCTCGTCGTGCGATGGAAAAATGGATTAGTGAAGGCCGTGTTAGCATTAACGGTAAGGTCTCTAAGCTAGGTGACCGTATCGCCGAGAATGAAACGCTGCGTGTTGACGGGCGAATTGTACGCTTTGAGTCAGAGGAGGAAACGCTGCGCCGAGTGATTATCTATAACAAACCTGAAGGACAGGTATGTACTCGAACTGACCCTGAAGGCCGCCCCACGGTATTTGATCGCCTGCCTAATTTACAAGGCGAGCGTTGGGTTGCGGTAGGCCGTTTGGATATTAATACACAAGGTTTGTTATTGTTTACCACCGATGGAGAGTTGGCCAACCAATTGATGCACCCTTCTTCTCAAGTGGAGCGAGAATATGCAGTGCGTGTACGTGGTGAAGTCAGTAAAGAAGCACTGGATAATCTTCGAACGGGCGTGATGCTAGACGATGGGGAGGCCCGTTTTGACGATATCGTTGATAGTGGCGGTGAGGGTTACAACCACTGGTATCATGTACTTATTGGTGAAGGCCGTAAGCGTGAAGTAAGGCGTTTATGGGAATCCCAAGACATTCAGGTTAGCCGTTTGATCCGTGTACGTTATGGTAGTGCTGTATTACCTCGTGGTATGCAAACGGGAAAATGTGTTGAGCTTGCAAAGGATGAAATTGATGCGCTGGCGCGTTTATGTGGTGTTGGTTTGAAGAAACGAACAGGACTTTATGGCCGGGCCAAGATGCGTGCTGATCGTACTAATGAAAAAGCAACAAAACAGCGCGGCGGATATTTGCGCCGACCTCGTGATAAGTAAAATGAGTAAAGAGTAATAAAGAAGCAAAAAATACGTTAGACGAATACAGGCTTAAGCCCTGTGTCTTCGTCTAACGCAATCCCCGATCAACGCACACCTTAATGTACCTGGGTGGCGTCAGGTAATCCTTCTGCATGGGTTATGCAGTTTCTTCCCCTTTCTTTTGAACCATACAGCGCTTTATCCGCGCGTATTAACATATCTTCTTTTGACTCCCCTAGTCGTAATGTTGCTGCACCAATACTGATAGTGACGGGGATATTGTTACCTTCAAAATTAAACGAAAGATTTTCAATGGTGGAGCGTAATCGTTCTGCGGTGATTTGTGCGCCGGCAACATCTGTTTTGTTGAGCAATATTACAAACTCTTCACCACCGTAGCGAAAGGTCATGTCAGCACACCGGCTGGCTGCTTGTAAGCTATGTACTACCGATTTAAGGACATAATCGCCCGCGGCGTGACCGTACTGGTCGTTTACACTTTTAAAATAATCTAAATCTAACATTAATATGGATAATGGTTGATGATAACGAGACGCAAGGTCGAATTCTCGCGCCATCACATTTTCCATACTGATGCGATTACCTGCACCGGTAAGCGCATCGGTTAATGCAGATTTAACGGCTTCTTGATAGCGTAAGCCATTTCGTAAGGGGTAGATAAGCGAGACAATAAGCCGCTCGATGGTTTCTAGCTCAGCTTCGCTGAAGCGTGCTTTGTTGCGATGAAAGCTAAGCTCTCCCAAGAAATCATCAGTCGTTTGTAGCCGGTAGCTGGTTGAGTGGCCGTTAGTTTTTCCAATCGAGTACTCGTAGCGACTGGCCTGGTGTTGATAAGCGATACCATCAAAGGGAACAATTTGTCTCACTTCATCATTAAAAATATGAAGGATTTCCGCCAATTCAATGCTGGTTTGAAGCACTGTACTGAGGTGTGTAATTAGCCGGCTTACGGAGCGTCGAGGATCCTCATTGGTGCGGCCATGTTCAACAACTCCAGTTGATTGTTCTTGATTACTCAAGATTGTCGCGAAATTCGTAAAGTTTTCTACCGTTTCCCTAAGATAGAGCGAAGATCGTGCCAATTTTGTACAAATTGATCAGATTTTATCAAAATGCAATAATTACAACTGTATTCAGTATGTTACATAATTTAATAAGTGCGAACTTTTAAAGGACATTTTCTTGTCGCGGTTATTTTTTGGCGCTGAAGAGGAAAAGTTCTTGAATATATGCGTCAAAAACCCGTGTGACCGGGTTTTGATAGGGTATTTTGCGGGTTGGTTACTATTTGGGCTGTGCGTCTAAGGACTGCCCGCGGATATCGATGCTGTCTTTACCCATTAAATAGTGGTAAAGCCCCATGATTTCTTTGGGGTGGCAAACCGTTGCCGGGTCTTCTGCCGGATAGGCGTTGCCGCGCATCGCAGTGCGGGTTGCTCCTGGGTTAATGCAGTTCACCCGAATAGCACTGGTGTTTTCTAGTTCATCCGCCAAGGTTTGCATAAGCCCTTCTACAGCAAATTTAGAAACACCATAAGCACCCCAGTGAGCCCGGCCTTTTCGACCAACAGATGAGGTGGTGAAAATAATGGAACCGGCATCGGATAAGTTAAGTAGCGGTAGTAGTGTTTTGGTGATTGCAAACTGCGAGTTTACGTTCACCTGCATAACATGCTCCCATTCTTCTACGGGGTAGTTACCAATGGGGGTGATGCTTCCAAGCATTGCAGCATTAAGAAGCAGGCCATCCAGTCGGCCAAATTCATTCTCAATAGTCGCGGCCAGTTGTTGGTACTCTAATTCTACAGCGGACTCTAGGTTGAGTGGCACAATGGCGGGTTGTGGGCCACCTGCAGATTCAATCAAGTCATAAACATCATCAAGTTTTTCTTGGCTGCGGCCTAATAATACAATGGTTGCGCCAAGCTTTGCGTAGCTGAGGGCGGCTTCTTTACCGATGCCGTCACCAGCACCGGTGACTAGGATAACTTTGTCTGTTAATAAGCCTTCAGGGGCTTGATAATTATGCATGGCTGTTTTCTCCTGCTGGGCGAACATTGTAGGTATCGACTAACAACTGGAGTAGTTCTTTGCTGGTGTGGATAATGTGGTCTGCGTTCCAGAGGTTTAGGTCTTCGCCTTCATCTATATATCCCCACGATACCGCAATGGTGCGGTTTTGTGCACTGTTTCCTGAGGCAATATCTCGAATATGGTCACC
>MAAC01017491.1_pt1 | contig 56109 bp, 46 predicted proteins | sample 1115981 | NCBI WGS metagenome assembly MAAC01 (sample SAMN04961126, study PRJNA320927) | seawater metagenome | isolation source: sample BD02T64 sea water enriched with oil for 64 days | place: USA:Gulf of Mexico | collected 2013-07-27 | reverse complement strand
GAAAATACGATTTATAGCAATTACGGAAAATCATATATTTTTGTAGTAGAGAACGTAGAGTTTTCTGTTTTTCCAGATGGGCAATTCGACTTCACTTATATTGGATATAACAACAATACTTCGGTTACCTTAAGTACAGCCAACGTAAATATTAATTATAACTCAGGTTATAATTACGATATGTATGTTCAATATGATAACTATGGCGCTATTATACAAGTGGAAAACGTTCCTGTTTATTATGATGAATTTGGACGTATAGCTCAGGTTGGAGATGTTGAAATTTTATATTCTAATAGACGAATTGTTAGAGTTGGTGGACTATATGTACATTATAACTATTATGGCTATTATTCACACCATACAGGATATATAAATCCATTAAATTATTATTATGTTTATAGACCTTGGCATTCCCATTATGTAAGACCTGTGTATGCTAGTTGTGTGGTTTATGATTATCCTTATAGAAGATATTATTCACCTATACGTTATAACTATAATGACCATTATAACTATTATTCTAATAGAGGAAGATCTAATATTGCCTATACAAATGGTAGAAGAAGCTTTCATAGACCGGGAAGTCGAGTTCATTATAAAGGAGGAAGATCTGTAGCTAATAAAGATTATAAACCAAACCAAAGAAATACAGCGGTAACTCAAACTACTAGAAGAGATAAATCTGTTTCTAAAAGAAATAAGACCACTACGGTAAATAGAACCTCTAAAAGATCTGAAAAAGTTGCTCTTGGAAATTCTAGTAGCTCTAATACAAGACGTATTGCAAGCAGCACTACTACAAGAAGTGATAACCGAAAATTTGGAACAACAGCTACTAAAAAAGTTTCTTATCAAAGAAACACTAGTAATAAGAAAAACAATTCAAGTACAACAATTAGAAATAAAAAAGAAACTTCAAAAAGCTATCGCAGTAATACAAATAAAGGAAACAGTACTACTAGAGTAGCTAACACCTCGCAGCGAAATTCTTCAAAAAAGAATAAAACAAAGGCTAAAGGAGCCTCTTCAACAAGAAGGCGAGGATTATAAATTTTGGTTGGTTAGTTGGAAAACCCTCTTTAAGTGATAAAGCTTTTAGAGGGTTTTATTTTTATATTACCTTTTTAATTACTTCAGACATCTTTTTAGTGAGTTCCCTTCTGCTATATTTTATAATATGTTGAGAAGCGATATTTAATGTTCCTTTTTGATAGTCCTTATAATAAGAAAGAATTTGTTTTTTCAGTTGATCTTCTTCAGTATAATTAAAATAAGCCCCTGAATTAGTTTCAGAAATAATTTCAACAATATCACTCTCCTTGGGTCCTAAAGCTAATATAGGACGCTTTGCTGCTAAATATTCAAACAATTTTCCAGGAATAATAGCACGAGTTTCAGGTCGATCCATTTCTACCAATAACAGAACTTGTGCATTATGTTGAAGTTGTAAAGCTTCTTTATGGGTTACATAGCCCATAACATCACAATTTTCTTGCAAACCATACTTATGTATACTAGAAATAATGTCCTTGCTTATAGCTCCAACAAGTTTCATTTTAAAATCATTAGCAAAAGATTCGTTTTCGTTACAAATTTCTGAAAGAACTTGCCATAAAACATTAGGATTACGTTCACTTAGTAAAGAACCAATATGCGCTAGGGTAAAAGAAGTGTCCGGAATTCGATGTATTTCTTCTAAAATTTCATAACCGTTCGTAATGACTTCTATAGGAGTTTTTGTAATCTCTTCAAATTCTTTTTTTGTACTGGGGCTGGTAACTACAATTCTATCTGCTGTACTTAAGGTTTGAGCTTCTAATTGTTTATGTTTTCTTTCGGAAGATTTACTTAATTTTAATGACTTATGGTAATGAATAGTTGTCCAAGGATCTCTAAAATCTGCAATCCATTTAAGATTCAATGTTTCTTTTAATGTTAATCCGATAAGGTGTAAACTATGAGGAGGTCCTGTAGTAATAATAAGGTCTACTGGATTCTCTTTGATGTATTTTTGCAAATAGGTAACTGAAGGTTTCACCCATCCAATTCGAGCATCGGGAATAAAAAAGTTTCCCCGAACCCATAGCATCAGTTTTTCTGTGAAGGACTGTTTTTTATTCGTGATAATTCCACTACTTATCTGTTTTGTTTTCTTTCTTGAAAAAAGGTTAGCAAAACCATAGGGCTCTTTAATGGGTTGTTTCAATATTTCTATACCCTGAGGAACTTCTGAAACAATGTTATGATCTACTAATGGATAATGAGGATTCTCAGGTATATAGACAATAGGCTCTATTCCAAACTCTTTAAAATACCTAACAAACTTTAACCATCGTTGCACTCCAGGACCTCCAGCGGGTGGCCAATAATAAGTGATGATTAAAGCTCTCTTCATCATTTTTATTCTTTTGAGAGATTCTTTTGCTTTCTTGAATTAAAGTAAATACCTCCAAGTAAAAGAAACACAAATAATATGCTACTAGCCAAGGTGATTTTACTTCCTGTAGCTACCACTTGAGGTTCAAATTTAAATTCTATTTTGTGAGTGCCAATTGGGATTTGCATTGCTCTTAACACATAATCAGCTCTAAAATATTCAGCGAGTTGATCATCGACGTAAGCATTCCATCCTTTTGGATAATACACTTCTGAAAAAATAGCCAATTGTGGTGTATCTGTAGAAGATTCATACACTAAATGATTTGGAGCATGACTTACCAAATTAATTGTTGCGGAAGAATCTCTTTGAATAGATGCCGTTGGAAGTAATTTCGAAAACTCTTTATTAATTATTGCAGTTTTCTTAGTATTTAAACTGTCTAAAAATTGAATTTCTTCGTTAGCATTATTAGCAAGTATTACATTTTCTACTAACCAAGCCGGGCCATTTGCGTATGGGTTCCGCTGTGCAACTGCAGTACCATTTTTACTTTGAACTGAAATATAACGCACATTCATCATATTTAAAATCCCAATGTCTCCTTTACCTATATAAAAATCCTCTAAATCTTGAATTCTTCCAGTTTTTGCAGCATGATAGCCTCCCAATGCATTGTGAAAATAACTGGCACGTCCACTTGCAAAAGGATTCCCAACCGTAGCATCATATACCCTAAAATACCCATCGTCCTTTAAAATTTCTTTATCCGCATAATTTTCTTGAAAGGGCCGTTCTACCCTTCTTGCTTGAACAAAATCATCATTATTTACATAACGTCTATCAACCCCAATTAAATCGATTAAAATTACTATAGCTAAAATTGCAATAGCAGTATTTCCTTTTAATTTATTTTTTATAAAAAACCAAAGTGTCCCAGCCGTAATTAGCACCAATACCAAAGATCGAATTGCATCATTAGTAAATAATGTCATTCTATCTTCTCTTATAGCATCCATTAGTGTTATTCCGTAGGCTTCGATAATATAAGAATCAAATGGACTTGTAAAATTGAATAAGGTACTTTTAAACAGAATAAATAATAATGTAATCCCTCCAGTTATTCCAGTAGCAGTTAAAAGGGCTTTTTGTTTTTCTTCTTGATCTTCCGTTTTATAAAAATAATGATGCAAACCAACGATTGCTAAAATTGGCGTGACCAATTCAATTATAACTTGAATAGAGGAAACTGCTCTAAATTTACTGTATAGCGGTACATAGTCAATAAAAAATTCAGTTAAAAAGTTAAGATTTTTTCCCCAAGACAAGAATAAACTCAATAAAAATCCAGCAGTAAGCCACCATTTTAATTTTCCTTTTATTAAAAACAAGGCAAGTATTGCTAAAAATATTACTACCGCTCCTACATAAGCCGGAGCTCCAACATAGGTTTGATCTCCCCAATACATGGGAATTTGATTTAATATTTGATTAGCATCTTGTGGCGATGCTCCCATTTTTAATAAAGTATCTACGGTACTAGGATCCTCTGGAAAAGGTTCTGCAGAACCACCTCCCATAAACCGAGGAATAAAAAGATTAAAACTCTCTAATTTTCCATAACTATATTCTGTGATATAATCGTAACTCAATCCACTACTCCCAGTATTTTTAGCGGTTCCATCTGGATGTATGGTCAATTCACTTTTTCCACGGGTGGAAGTATCTGCATATTCTTTGGTCGCTAAAATGTTGGTAGCATTCATACCAATAGCCAAAATAACTCCTCCAATCATTATGGCAATAGCTTTAAAATATTCGGGTAGGGTTTTATTTTTGATGGCTTCTATCAGGTAAACAATACCAATGATTATCACAAGTAATAACAAATAATAAGTCATTTGAAAGTGATTGGAAACCAACTCTAAAGCCATTGCAACAGCAGTAAGTAAAAATCCATAAAAATACTTACGCTGAAAGGTTAATAAAATTCCACTTAAAACCAAAGGCATATAGGCAATAGCATGAGCTTTTGCATTATGCCCTACTCCTAAAATTATGATGAGATATGTAGAGAACCCAAAGGCCAATGCACCTACAAATGCCAGTTTATAATCTATTTTTAAGACCAAAAACAAGATATACATTCCTATAAAATAAAGAAATAGGTAATCGGCAGGTCTTGGTAAAAAACGAAGCGTAAGATCTAGCTTCTTAATATAATTATGAGGGTATTTTGCCCCTAACTGATAAGTTGGCATCCCACCAAAAGCAGAATTTGTCCAATAGGTTTCTTCACCAGTTGTCTTTCTAAAGTCGTTTTGTTGTTTTGCCATTCCTGAATATTGAACGATATCACTTTGGAATATTTTTTTACCCTGAAGTACAGGACTAAAATAAGCAAGGGCTGCAATTACGAATAAAACTAAGACTACAAGATGCGGAAGAATCTTTTTAAAATATTGCATATTTATTTTTGAAATAAGACTTGGGGAATTTATGAAAAAATGCTGGATTTTATCAAAATAAAAAGGAAACAGAGGATAATAAAGAAATTAATCTATTTCTTCAAAATCAACATATTCCCCAACGGTAGATTTAGAGGTTTTAGTATTCGCTTGAGTTTTCTCTAATGTAATCTCGCCCTCTTGTTGATTTGTAGTACTTGTTTGGGAAGGATTTTGCCCAAAAGCTTGTCCAAATCGATCATTCGCTTTCTTAGTTATATAGCTCAGGATGAAAGGCTTAGCGAATTTGAGTATAATCTTTACGCCATAGTATACCAGAAGTATAATTAATAGCGTTTTTAAAAAAGTCATAGTTAATTTTTAATCTTTTTCAAAAGTAAACAATGCATTTATAAAAGAATAAAAATTATTATTAAATAAATGATAAAACTATATCTTTGAACCAAACCGAATATTCTATGAATACCAAACTAACTTGTTTCCTTTTTTTATTATTATTCAGTTTTTTTTATGCTTCAGCTCAATATACAGAAACCATAAATTCCAATAGGCCTGGTTTTTCCCAAGGTGCATTTTCAGTAGGAAAAAATGTAATTCAATTTGAAAGTGGTTTTGGATTAGGCAAGGAAGAGCACGAATTAAACAATTCCGAAACCAATGCTTTTATTATTGATTATAATGTGCGATATGGAGTATGGAAAGAGGAATTGGAGGTTAGTTTTATTGGTGCTTATCAATCCAATTCTAACACTTATTTAAATAATGGTAGTACAGATAAAATAAGCAATTTCACCTCAAACACTATTGGAGCTAAGTATTTATTTTTTGACCCCTACCGAAAAAAAGAATTAGAAAAACCAAATTTATATAGCTGGAAAGCAAATAACAGTTTTCATTGGAAGGATCTAATCCCTGCGATATCAATTTATGCAGGTGCAAATTTTGATTCTGCAGACAATCCACTTACACCTGGTACAGAAAGTTCTATTAGCCCAACAGTAGCAATCGCAACTCAAAACAATTGGGGAAGTTGGGTTTTTGTAACAAATTTTATTGGAGATCGCATTACAGAAGATATTCCTTCTTATTCTTATATTCTTACTCTTACTCATACTTTTACTCCTAATTGGTCTGCTTTTCTAGAAAACCAAGGAATTAAAAGTGATTTCTATGCAGATCAAATTTTAAGAGGTGGGGCTGCATATTTACTAAATAAAGATTTTCAAATAGACGCATCTATTTTGGTGAATTTTAAAGATACTCCTTCTCGATTGTATGGAAGAATTGGTATTTCGTATCGAATAGATTTACATAAGCAAGACGAATTTATTGAAGATAAAGGGAAAGCAGGAAGAGAGAAAAGGAATAAAGAAAAAGGAAAGAATAAAGATAAAAAGAAAAAACGAAAAGATGGTGTCGATTTTGAAGATGAAGGAGGAACTAATGAAGAGGACGGTATTTAGTTAAATATATATGATTGAATTAAAAGAAATTACTACTAAAAAGGGGTTAAAACAATTTGTGAAATTCCCTTTTACACTTTATAAAGATTGCAAATATTGGGTTCCTCCTCTGACCAATGATGAGTTGGAAACCATGGATGTATCTAAAAATCCTGTTTTTAAAAATGCTGAAGCTTCTTATTTTTTAGCTTACAAAGAAGGTAAAGCTGTAGGAAGAATTGCGGTGATCATCAACCATATTGAAATTGCAGAACTCAACAAGAAAAAAGTTAGGTTTGGTTGGTTGGATATGGTTGATGATATTGAGGTAACTAAAGCCTTACTTAATAAGGCATACGAAATTGGAAAAGCCCATAATTTAACATACGCTGAAGGTCCTGTTGGTTTTTCAAATATGGAAAAAGCTGGGATACTAACCAAAGGTTTTGATGAAATGAACACCATGATTACCTGGTATCATTACCCCTATTATGCCCAGCATTTAAAAACACTAGGATTCAAAAAACAAGCAACTTGGGTAGAATATAGATTAAGTAACCCAACAAAAGTTACCGAGAAAGTTCAAAAATTTGCTGGACTTATAAAAAAAAGATATTCATTAGAAGTATTACGTTTTACAAATAAAAAAGAAATCCTCCCTTTTGTAGATGACATGTTCGGATTGTTAAATAAAACCTACAATTCACTTCAAACATTCGTACCCATTCAACAATACCAAATTGATCACTACAAAGAAAAATATTTCAATTTTATAAATCCAGAATATATCACCTGCATTTTAGATAAAGAGAAAAAACTAATCGCTTTTTCTATTGTTATGCCTTCCTTTTCAAAAGCACTTAAAAAAGCAAATGGTTCATTATTTCCGTTTGGATGGTATCATTTATTAAGAGCACAAAAGAAGAATGATACTGCAGCGTTTTATTTAATCGGTATTGATCCAGAATATCAAGGAAAAGGGGTTACTGCTTTAATTTTTGAAGAAATGAGGGCCATCTTTGAACGAAAAGGTATTGTTCAAACCGAAACCAATCCTGAGCTTGAAGAAAATGTTGCAGTACAGCAACTTTGGAAAGCCTACAGCCCTGTTCAGCATAAAGAGCGAAGTACCTTTAGAATTAATATTTAAATATATATGAAGTTAAAATTACTCATTCCTTTATTTTTTTTATTTATAAGTACTGTTCATGCTCAAGAGACGACGACTAGTATTTTAGACGATGCATATCAGCAAGCAAAATTAGAAGATAAAAATGTACTTAAAATAACTTCTAAATTAACTGAAGATGAGTTAGTTTTAATAGAGGAAGTATTTTTAAATAATAAGTAAACTATGTAATGAAACTAAATTCAATTTATTTTCTATTAATTCTTACTTTAATTCTATTATCCTGCACCTCTAGTCAATCCCTTCCCGATCCTCTAAAAGCAGGTTGGAAAGGAAAGGCAGTTTGTGAATTACTAGAAGAGAATAAAACCCTAAGAGTTCTTAAATGCACCTTTGCCCCAAATATAGGACACGAACGTCATTTTCATGTACCACATTTTGGATATACGCTTTCTGGAAGTACATTTAGGATAAAAGACACTACAGGTACTAGGGAAGTAAATGTCCCAACAGGCAGCTCATTTTATAGTAAAGGAACCCTTTGGCATGAAGTACTAAATATTGGAGATAGTACTGCAGTATTTCTTATTATGGAGCCTAAATAAATAAAAATTATTCTCCCATTGCAGCAGCAACTGCAGCAGAAAGCCTTTTATACGTTCCATTTTCCAATCGGTCTCTAATTGCTGAAAAGGCAATCAAAGTCTTTTCTACATCGTCTAAAGTATGTGTAGCTGTAGGAATCATTCGTAATAAGATAAGACCCTTAGGAATTACTGGATAAACCACTATAGAGCAGAAAATCCCGTGATTCTCACGTAAATCTTTAACCAATGCCATAGCTTCTGGAATAGATCCTTTAAGATATACAGGGGTCACACAAGATTGTGTTGTTCCAATATCAAATCCTCTTTCCTTTAGTCCATTTTGTAATGCATTTACGTTCTCCCAAAGTTTTTCTTTTAATTCTGGCATAGTACGCAACATCTCTAAACGTTTTAAAGCGCCCTCTACCAACTGCATTTGCAGGGATTTAGCAAACATCTGCGATCGCAGATTGTATTTTAAATAATTGATAATTTCTTCTTCCGCAGCGATAAAAGCCCCAGTACTTGCCATAGATTTAGCAAAAGTGGCAAAATAAACATCGATGTCATCTTGAATTCCTTGCTCCTCTCCTGCTCCAGCACCAGTTTTACCTAGGGTTCCAAAGCCGTGAGCATCATCAACAAATAATCTAAAATTATATTTTTTCTTTAGCGCAACGATTTCTTTTAGTCTACCTTGTTCTCCACGCATTCCGAAAACGCCTTCTGAAATCAATAATATACCGCCACCACTTGCTTTTGCCATTTTAGTAGCTCGTTGAAGGTTCTTTTCAATACTTTCTAAATCGTTGTGCTTATATGTAAATCGTTTTCCTAAATGCAATCGTACTCCGTCAATAATACAAGCGTGAGCATCTACATCATAAACAATCACATCATCTTTTGAAACTAAAGCATCAATGGTAGAAACCATTCCCTGATAACCGAAATTTAAAAGGTAGGCAGCTTCTTTGTTTACAAATGCAGCTAATTCATTTTGCAATTGCTCATGAAGATCGGTATGACCACTCATCATTCTTGCACCCATTGGGTAAGCAGAACCATATTTAACACCAGCTTCTGCATCAACTTTTCTTACTTCTGGATGATTCGCTAAACCTAAGTAATCATTAATACTCCAGGTAATCACTTCCTTACCTTGGAATTTCATATGGTTAGAAATTGGCCCTTCTAATTTAGGGAATACAAAATACCCTTCTGCTACATCTGCCCATTTCCCTAGAGGTCCTTTGTTCTTATAAATCTTATGAAATAAATCTTTCGCCATTATCTTTGGTTTCTAAATAAGCGACAAAAATACTTATTTTTTATAGGATAGACACTCTCTTTTTAATTTAGAATTAAACAAGAAAAAAGCCGTAACAACTTATTATTGAAACGGCCTCTAAAATTATACGTTTTAAAATACTATTTTATATATTCTACAGGGATAGATTCTGGATGTACAGCATCTAAGAATCCTTGTTGATTCATCCAATTATCATTGTAAATTTTACTCATATAACGAGAACCGTGATCTGGAAATATAACAACTACAATACTGTCCTTAGTAAATTCACCTTCTTCTGCTAATTGTTTTAAACCTTCAACAGCCGCTCCACTAGTATAGCCTGCAAAAAGAGCTTCAGAAGTTGCCAGTTCACGAGCGGTATGCGCACTACCTTCATCGGTAACTTTTACAAATTTATCGATATAATCAAAATCTGTAGCACTAGGAATTAAATTTTTTCCCAATCCTTCAATTCGGTAAGGGTAGATTTCATTTTCATCAAACTCACGAGTTTCGTGATATTTCTTTAATACAGACCCATAAGCATCAATACCTATGATTCTCACATCTTCATTTTGTTCTTTCAGAAAACGAGCAATCCCAGAAATTGTTCCTCCAGTACCACTACAGGCAACCAAATGTGTAATCTTACCTTGGGTTTGTTTCCAAATTTCAGGGCCAGTAGAACGATAATGTGCATCGATATTCAGTTCGTTAAAATATTGGTTGATATAAATAGACCCTTCAGTTTCTTTGTGTAATCTTTTTGCAACTTCATAATAAGAACAATGATCATCTGCAGGTACATGTGCTGGACATACATAAACCGTTGCTCCCATCGTCTTTAACATATCTATTTTATCTGCTGAAGATTTAGAACTAACGGCAAGGATACATTTGTAGCCTTTAATGATACTCACCATTGCAAGACTAAAACCTGTGTTTCCACTAGTGGTTTCAATAATAGTATCGCCTGGCTTTAAAATTCCCTTTCGTTCTGCTTCTTCAATAATATAAAGCGCAATTCTATCTTTTGATGAGTGTCCAGGATTAAATCCTTCAAATTTTGCGTAGAAACTTCCATTATAGTTAGAAGTTATCTTGTTAAGCTTAATCATTGGTGTGTTCCCTATAAGCGCTAACACATTGTCATAGACATTTAATTCTTCTTTCATAAAGAGGATTTTCATTTAATAAACAATGTTAATATCACTGTTTTTTAACCGCACAAATTTACGATAAAAATATTAACTAGTCCTTAATTCCTTCCAAATCTAATAAAAATGAATAGATTCTGGCGTACTTTTTTAATGCATTAAATCTTCCTGATGCCCCGCCGTGACCAGCTTCCATATTGATATGGAACAATAAATCATTATTATCTGTTTTAAATTCTCGTAATTTAGCCACCCATTTGGCAGGTTCCCAATATTGCACCTGCGAATCGTGCAATCCAGTAGTTATCAAAATATTAGGGTAATTTTTAGCAACTACATTATCATAAGGTGAATAAGATTTCATATAATGATAATATTCTTCGTCATTTGGATTTCCCCATTCGTCATATTCTCCTGTAGTTAAAGGGATACTATCGTCAAGCATCGTAGTAACTACATCTACAAAAGGAACTGCCGCTACTACGCCATTATAAATTTCGGGTGCCATATTGGTAATAGCCCCCATTAATAATCCACCTGCAGACCCACCATAAGCATATAAATGGTCTTTTGAAGTGTAATTTTCTTCAATTAAGAATTTAGATACATCCACAAAGTCTGTAAATGTATTTTTCTTTTGTAGTAATTTTCCATCCTCATACCAGTTTCTACCCAAGTATTCACTTCCTCTTACATGCGCAATTGCATAGATAAAGCCACGATCTAACAAACTTAACCGTACAGTTGAAAAATAAGGATCCATAGTACTCCCATACGAACCATAAGCATACAATAATAAGGGATTAGTACCATCGTTTTTAATTCCCTTTTTATAAACCATGGTCACCGGGATTTTGGTTCCATCAGCAGCTGTCGCCCAAATTCTTTTTGAATCGTAATTATCTTTATCAAACTTTCCTCCTAGTACTTCAGCTTCTTTTAATACAGTTTGCTCTTTAGTTTCCATATTAAAATCAATCACGGAAGCTGGTGTAGTCAAAGAATTATAATTATACCTTAATATTTGGGTATCGAACTCGGGGTTTCTTGAAGCAAAGGCAGTGTACGTTTCATTGTCGAATGGAAGGTAATATTCTTTTGTTCCATCCCAACGCATGATACGAATCTCATTAAGACCATTATTTCGCTCACCAACTACCAAATATTCTTTAAAGATATCAATATCTTCCAATAAAACATCTTCTCTATGAGGGATCATATCCACCCAATGTTCTTGAGAAGTGTTATCTTCAGATGTCTTCATCAACTTAAAGTTAGTTGCTTTATCCTTATTGGTTAGGACATAAAAATTGTCTTCAAAATGAGAAATACTATATTCTAATCCCCTTTCTCTAGTTTGAAATACTTTAAAATCTTCATTGGGAGTATCTGCATCTAATATTCTAAACTCTGAAGTTAAGGTACTATAACTACCAATAACCAAATATTTTTTGGATTTGGTTTTATATACAAACGTGCCAAATGTTTCATCTTCTTCAGTAAAAACCAATTCATCTTTTTCGAAATTGGTACCTAATTGATGTCTGAAAATTTTATCTGATCGTAGGGTTTGTTCATCTTTTTGGGTATAAAACAACGTTTTATTATCGTTTGCCCAAGTGGAACCCCCTGTAGTTAATGGAATATTTTCACTTAATATTTTTCCAGATTCTAAATCTTTTACATATAATGTATATTTTCTTCGGCTTACGGTATCCACACCAAAAGAAACCAATTTATTATCTGGGCTTACACTTAATCCTGATAAATTATAATAAGAATGGCCTTCAGCCATTTCATTAACATTAAATAAAACTTCCTCTTCAGCATCTAAATTATCTTTTTTACGAGTGTAAATAGGATAATCTTTTCCCTTTTCATAACGAGTAATATAATAATACCCATTATACTTATATGGAACCGACTCATCATCTTCTTTAATGCGACTCTTCATTTCTTCGAACAAATCTGTTTGAAAATCTTTAGTATGCGCCGTCATTTTATTATAATAATCATTCTCCCGCTCTAAATAATCGATCACTTCTTCGTTTTCACGTTCTTTAAGCCAATAGTAATTATCAACTCTTACATCCCCATGAATCTCTAAATGTTTTTCAATCTTATCTGCTTTCGGAACTTGTATATCCATATGTTTAACTAATTGTTCTTCTTCTTTACACGAAGTCGCAAAAATAAGAGTTACCAATGAAATAAATACTAATTTTTTCATAATGAAATATTTGATTAATTCGATCACAAAATAGTAATTTTGAAAAGAATATAAAAACAAAAAACATGTTTGGTGATTTACAAGGAATAATGGGCAAGTTAAAGGATGCTCAAGAAAAAGTAGCAGCGACTAAAGTACGTATGAATACCGTTTTAATAGACGAACAAAGTACCGATGGCTTATTAAAAGTTACTATAACTGCCAATAGAGAGTTAAAAAATATTGAAATAAGTGACGAATTGTTAGCAGATAAAGAGCAATTAGAAGATTATCTTATCCTTACTTTAAATAAAGCCATAAAAAAAGCTACAGATATCCATGAAGCTGAAGTAGCGGCAGTTGCTAGTAAAGGAATGCCAAAAATCCCTGGCATGGATATGTTTTAAGGTAATTAAAACTTATCACGCATTTGACCTAGTTTTTTTCAAGTTAATAAACTGGCAAACCTTTTTTAAAGGTTACTAATTTTCGCATTAAAAAATTAATTGGGTTACAATGTAACTGCTAGTGCTACAATTAACCCCATTTTTCACCAAGTGCTGTAAGATTAGCATTCATTAAATCTTCGGGCGTCATGGCGATACTAAATTCGCAATTCGCTTCAAAACTCAAAAACCAAGGTTCCGCAATCGAAGGTATTGCAGAAGCATCAGGCACTTCTACTACCATAACAGCACCACGATGTCCATCTTGTTCGGTAAAGTAAATACTTTCCGGCTTTATAGCATCAATAACACTTCCAATGATTTCACCGGCAGATCCATCTCTTACCATGGAATTAAAAGGCTCAATAGGGCAGATTACATTAACTAACATTTTCATAACTGTGAATTTAAAGATTAATAAAAAAGTTCTTGAAGGTACAATTTATAATGATCATTATCAATGTTTTAACTTTATTGATCTATGATTTTTCTAGATTGATTTTAAGGAACATAAATCTAGACAGGGACAATGCAAAACATGGAATAAGTAGACTGAGGAATAGATTTTAATAGAAAAACTAAATTTTTAATAAAACACACCCAATTATTTAACCTGTTTTAGTGCCAATCTTATAGAAAATATATCTTTAACAAAACATTAAACATATTTATGTTGTATATACAACTTTATTGATTACATTTGCACTATGAAATACGAATTACAACAATGTATTGGTGCAAATATTAGAAGTTTATCAAGAGTAGTTGATGGATATTATAGAAGCTGTTTAAAAGATTTTAACATAACAGAAAGTCAAATGACCATTTTATTTACATTGAGTAAAGTTGGTAAAATTGAACAGGGGAAAATTGGAGAAGCATTGGTTCTAGAAAGATCTACCGTTAGTAGAAACATTAAATTACTTGAGAAAAAAGGATATTTGACAAGAACAACTGACTATAGACCTGAAATTGAACTATCCAAAAAAGGACAAATACTTGTTGTAGAGCTCCTCCCCCATTGGGAAAAAGTCATGGATACATTAACAAATCTAATTGGAACAGACAGTATTTTACAAATTCAAGAATTAGAAAGAAAATTGAAATAAAAAAAATAAAATACATGTTGTATATACAACTTTAATAAGTAATAATTAATAAATAAGTAAATAATGAAAACAGAAATTTTAATTACCGGTGCAACCGGAACAACGGGACAATATGCTATAGCGCATTTGTTAAAAAAAGGAAAGAAAGTAAGAGCAATGGTTAGATCGTTAGACGCCAGAAGTAAAAAGCTAGAATCTATGGGAGTAGAAATAGTGGAAGGAGACTTCTTGGATATTAAGTCTCTAAGAAAAGCTTTAGACGGTATTAAAAGGGCCTATTTTTTATACCCTTTTAAAGATCATCTCCCTAAAGCTGCTGCCCTATTCTCCAAAGCAGCCAAGGAGAAAAATGTAGAAATGGTTATAGAAATGTCTCAAATGGGTGCTCAAGACGAATCTACAAGTCCTGCAACCCAGAATCACGTAATTACTGAAAACATATTTAATTGGGCCGATGTAGGAGCTGTACATATTAGACCAGGATTATTTGCTTGGAACTATTTAGGTTTTGCTGCACCTACCGTAGCAGATCATTTCAAATTTTACTACCCACATACTGAAGCCAAATACACCATAGTACATCCCAAAGATATTGGAGAGGTAGTCGCCGAAATATTAGCCGATGATGACAAGAACAAACATATAGGGGAAACCTATGAGATTTCAGGGAGTCAGGTTTATAGTGCCGAAGACATTACAAAAGATATTGGTGAATTGATTAACCATGAAGTTGAATATGTTCCTGTTACTGTTGATCAATGGATTGATGCCGTCAAGGATCATCCTACCATCAATGAATTTCTAGCAAAACACCTAAGAGAATTTAGTATTGAAGTGTCTGAGGGAAGGTTTAATAAAATTACCACTGTTGTAAAAAATATCACAGGTCATGAACCCAGATCATTTAAACAATATATTGAAGAATATAAGGAAGTCTTTTTACCAATAGAGGCTAAAAACCTGAGCCTTAATAAAAATTGAAATTAATTAATTTCTCAGAAATCAGTTGTCAAAAGCGAGGATGATTTAATATCTCTTGTATTGACAACTGAATTTTTAATGTTTGAAGTCGAAATCTTAAGACTTATACCTGCCTATCGGTAAGTGAGTATGTGCTCGATATAGAAGGAAAAAGAGGGGGTTTATTTGAAAACTTCTTATTTATAATTCATTAAGATTTTTAAAAACTTGTCATGCAGTTCTTGAGTATAGTCTAGGTGCGTAACAAGCCTTAATTTACCTTGTCCCATGGTGCTCATTTTTACATCCATCTCGTTCATATCACTCAAAAATTTGGTAATATCCAATCCCTCTATTAGATAAAAAATAACAATATTGGTTTCTGTGGGTTCCACTTTTTTAACATAGGATAGCTTTGCTAACACCTCAGCAATCTCCGCTGCTTTTTTATGGTCTTCCGCCAATCTATCGACATGGTGATCTAAAGCATATATTCCTGCAGCAGCCATAAAACCAACTTGTCGCATAGCTCCTCCCAATATTTTTCGGATTCGAATGGCGCGTTGCATCAAGTCCTTTTTTCCTAATAAAATAGTACCTATAGGGGTACCCAATCCTTTGCTTAAACAGATGGAAATAGAATCGAATATTTTTCCGTATTCTTTTGGATCTTCTTTTTTAACCACTAAGGCATTCATCAGTCTGGCACCATCTAAATGAAGTCCTAATCCGTGAGCATCGCAAACATTTCTTATTTTTATAAATTCTTCAAAATCGTAGCAGGCTCCTCCCCCTTTATTGGTGGTATTCTCCAAACATACCAATGTAGTTACTGGTGTATGATAATCCTCTATTGGGCTTATGGCTTCTTCAATTGCAGCAGCGGTAATCATTCCTCGATCCCCATCGATCAAATTACAAGTAACCCCACTGTTAAAAGCTGCTCCACCTGCTTCATAATTATACACATGAGCCCATTTATCACAAATTAACTGATCTCCAGGCTGTGTATGTAATTTTATCGCTGCCTGATTAGACATACTTCCCGTAGGAAAGAATAAGGCCGTATCCATCCCAAACATTTCTGTAAATCTTCTTTCCAATTCATTTACGGTAGGATCTTCTTTATATACATCATCTCCAGTTTTAGCACTCATAATTGCTTCCATCATTTCTGGAGTTGGCTTGGTAAAGGTATCGCTTCTTAAATCTATAATCATAGGTAGTACCACTTTTTGACTGTGGGTGTTATGTTATTAAAATTGTCTTTTAAATTTTGAATCGTTTTCTGAAATCACTTCTTCGATCTTCTTTTCTAAGGCTACAATTTCAAGTTTGTTATTATAGTCAAAATTAAGATTTTCATATTTAGATTCGTTGGTTAAATCATACAAATTATACTTTTGACCAAAGGATGTATTATCCATATTAAATTGAAATAAGCGATGGCAAGGATGCACCTTAGAACTTTGTACAGGAATATTTTCTGGGTTTTTAACCGCATAAGTTTTCACTAAGCCTTTCTCTAAGGATTTGGTGTTGTTGTTTACATAATCTAAAACGGAGGTGTTTTTTAAAGGCATTGAAAAGTACAATCCGCAATTATCTATTTTTTTTATCATGGCTTGATCCCCTTCCTTCCAAAAAACAAACACTTCATAATAAGTACCCTTAGAAACACACATCCTTCCATGTTCAAACTGGAACATTTCGGTCCTGCCTATGCAATACTTATTAATATAGAAATAGTTTGTAATCTCTCTGTTTTCCAAGCTTTTTGTGAATTCAGACACTAGCCCGTCGACATAACTTTTATCGTTTTGAGCGAGGGTTATCACACTTACCATTCCGAAGAATAAAATTAGTAGTAATTTTTTCATAATTAATTTATTAAACATTGATAGCTCCCAATAGGACTTCCATCGGGAATTTTAGTTGATTGATATATTTTAAATTTTTCTGGGTATTTTCTAAATTCTGAAACCGTTCTTAACAATTGTTTTGAAAAATCATCTTTATCCCTTTTTAAGCCTTTTGTAAGTTCTTCTACCGTTTGATAAACAATTCCTTTTACTTGAGGGATACTTTTTGAACTTGCAATTAAATTCAATAGGTATTGCAAGGTAACATATTGTATGGTTTGCTGAATTTCTGTATCATAATGACTGTCGTAATGATAATGAAACGTTGTTTTAATCAATTGGTCTAATACCACTTGCAAACCTATATTATTATCCTCTAATGCTTTTTGTTGAATTAATCTATTGGCGCGTTCCGGATGCAATAATAAGCGTAATGTCATATCGCTAGCCGTTGCAGTTGCATCAAGAGCATCAAAGGCAACTCCCGTCTTACTTTTAAACGATTCTCTAGTTCTATTAAAACCTATAGCTCTTGGAGGGAAAAGCTTTAATTTATCTTCTGGAATTTTTAAGGTAGCAACTTCCAAGGTTTTTAATACCATGGATAAGGCTTGCTGTTGTTCTTTATAAGGAGTGGTTTCTACAATTACACCTTTACTTCCTTTTACAGCGTAATTATAATCCAATCCACCAATGCTTTTTATAGCAGCTTCTGTTTGATAGCGATGGTAAAAATACAAGGGCACAAATACGTCTTCTAAAACCGAATAGGGTTCACCAATTTTAATATTATCTTCGGAAAAATTAGCAATCGCCTGAGCTCTTAATTGCAATACATTTCCTAACTCTTCTGAAGCATTTTCACCATTATCCCACAGATGTGCTTTTGCATGTGCACTACTCTGAGGACGCGCATCTGCATCTGAAATATATTGTAAACCTTTTGAAAAAGCCTGATCTAATAAACCACTTAAATAAGTTTTTTCTTCTTCCCCTCCAGGTATATTGCTATAAGAATAAGCAACGGTAACCTTATCCCAAGCGCCAATTTTATTATCGTAGGCATTTGTAAAAACCACTTCTCCATTTACTAATTTCAGCATAGGATGTGGGTAATCCATCACACTAGATCTATCGGTGGGACTTGCGGCAAAATTATGTGCAAAACCCAAAGTATGCCCTACTTCGTGTGCAGCTAATTGACGAATACGTGCCAAAGCCATTTCTAACATTTGTTGGTAATTGTCCTCTCTTTCAGCAAAGGGTTTATTAAGTAATGCCTGCGCAATTAAAAAATCCTGTCGAATTCGCAAACTACCCAAACTCACATGACCCTTTATAATTTCACCAGTTCTAGGGTCACTTATAGACCCCCCATAACTCCACCCTCTGGTGGAGCGATGCACCCATTGTATTACATTATATCGTAAATCTAAAGGATCTGTATCTGGAGGTAGCATTTTTACCTGAAAGCCATTGCGATATCCTATCGCTTCAAATGCTTGATTCCACCAACTTGCACCTTCCAATAAAGCAGAACGTACGGGTTCTGGAGTCCCAGGATCGAGATAATAAATAATCGGTGCTATAGCTTCGCTTTTTTTAGCTTCTGGGTTTTTCTTTTCTAAACGGTGTCGATATATAAATCTTTTTTTAATCGGCTCCCAAATGGGAGTTGAATAATCCATATATTCCATAGGATAAGACCCACAGCGAGGATCAAATATTCGAGGTTGGTAATTGTCATTTGGCAATTCCATAAAACTATGGTGTTGAATTACCGAAATTGAATTAACATCTGGAGCAATAGATCTTAAGTTTTTTCCTGTAGGTTCTCCAACAAAGGTCAATAAGGCTTCAAATTCAATGTTTTTAGGAAAAGCCTTAGTATTCTCTAACCAAAGGGTATTTCTGGATTTATCCAGTTTATAATTGCCCTCCTTTTTAGATTTTAACCGTTGTGCTACGCCATGGGTATCCAAAAGCAAAAAGGGCGTAATATCTATAATATAAGTAGTTCCTTTTGTTTCTTTTATGGGAAAGCCGAACAATACCGATTTGGCAAAGGCTTGCTCTATCGACATTTTTTCTAATTGGTTGTCGGTAATTGCACGATACTTCTGGTTGGGTTGAAGCAATAGAATTTTATTTCCACTTTTTATAAACTTTACCACTACCCCATCTCCTATTTTCCCTCTATCTAATCCAATATCGTTAGAACCCAAACCAGTAGCTAAAAAATGGCTGTATAAAAATTCGGTGTCTAACTTATCTACTTCTAAATAGATTTCGCCATCCGTTTCAGAATAATGAAAATTAAAATATCCCTCAAAAAATTGAAGGTCTTTTTTCCCTTCTAAAAATTGAGCAGAAAGCGAATGTATTCCGAAGAAGAGGATAAAATAGAAGAGTTTATATTTCAACATGTAATTTTGTTTTAATATTATCTAAAGTGTCTAAAGTGTCTAAAGTGTCTAAAGTGTCTAAAGTGAAATTACAAATAGTAGTATAAAAATCTTTATTTTCCTTTAATTCTAGGCACTTATAATTTTAATGTACTTTAAGTACTTTTTTTAATTCATTAAATCTATAAAAAAAAATACAATTTCCTTTTAGGAAGGATAGTTAAATTCTATTTTTGGTAAAATTTAGAATTGACAATTAAACTTGGTAGCTAAAAAGTGAATCGTATTGTCAGGTTGAGCACAGTCGAAACTTAATGTTATTCGGAAATGTTTTTTCATTGCGAATTGAGATTCAAATTAAATTTTAGTTACCCTTAAAAAGATCCCTGCCTTCGCAGGGAGTAGTTATGATAACAACAGATCAACTCAACGATCTTAGAAAGCGCCTGGATGCGTTAAGGAGGTTTCTTTGACCTTGCTGGTAAAAAGATAAAAATCGCTAACGACGAAGAGAAAACCTACGACCCCAATTTTTGGAATACTCCTAAAGAAGCAGAAGTCTTTATGAAAGAGCTTCGGAACAAGAAAAAATGGGTTTCCGATTTTAATCAGGCTGAATCTTTGACTGATGATGCCGAAGTAATTTACGAATTCTTTAAAGAGGGCGAAGGCACTGCTGAACAGGTTGAAAATAGATACCAAGAAGCTTTTGAGGCTATCGAGGCTTTAGAGTTTAGAAATATGCTCAGCGAAGAAGGAGATTCTATGAGTGCGGTGCTTCAAATTACTGCAGGTGCTGGAGGTACCGAAAGTTGCGATTGGGCAGAAATGCTGATGCGCATGTATTTAATGTGGGCAGAAAAACACAAGCTAAAGGTAAAAGAACTCAACTTTCAGGCAGGCGATGTAGCAGGTGTAAAAACAGTTACCCTAGAAATTGATGGAGAATATGCTTTTGGATGGCTAAAAGGAGAAAATGGTGTACATAGATTGGTACGGATCTCCCCTTTTGATAGCAATGCCAAACGCCATACTAGTTTTGCTTCGGTATATGTTTATCCTTTGGCAGATGACACTATAGAGATTGACATTAACCCGTCTGATATTTCATGGGCATTTGCCCGTAGTGGCGGCGCTGGAGGTCAGAATGTAAATAAAGTAGAAACCAAGGCGATATTAACCCACCACCCCTCTGGAATTATCATTCATAATTCTGAAACCCGTTCGCAATTAGAAAATCGAGAAAAGGCAATGCAAATGTTGAAGTCGCAATTGTATGAAATTGAATTGCGAGAACAACAGGCACAACGTAACGAGATAGAATCCAGTAAAATGGCGATAGAATGGGGTTCACAAATTAGAAATTATGTCTTGCATCCCTATAAATTAATAAAAGACGTTCGTACCGCTCATGAAACTGGAAATGTAGATGCTGTACTAGATGGTGATCTAGATGGTTTTTTAAAAGCCTATTTAATGATGAGTGGGCAGGAGGAAAAAAGTGATGAGTTATAAAGGGATAAAAAACAATAAAACCAATCTTTATCGGATAATATTAGCCGATAAACGTGCGTAAATATAATGATATAACAAGTTAGCCTTCATTATGACCAACCACTAGCAAATGATAAAATTCTTTAGAAAAATTAGACAAAATATGATAAAAGAAAATAAAGTGAGTAAATATTTTCTTTATGCTATTGGAGAAATTATTCTTGTTGTAATTGGCATTCTTATTGCACTTCAAATAAATAATCAAAATATTTTTAAGCAAGAAAGATCTATTGAAAAAACTTATCTAATAGCCCTTAAAGAAGAATTTAAGACCAACAAGATTAAATTAGACGAAACTATTGACTTAAACAATAGCTTAATTGATGGAGTCGATAAATTGATTGGATTATTTCAAAAAAATGTTATTGATACAACCTCTGAAAGGACCGTCGTAAATTATTTATTTGAAACATTATCAAGTGAGATACATTATACGCCAAGCTCTGGCGTGCTAACAGATATAGTAAATTCTGGAAATTTAAAACTAATACAAAATCATGAATTAAGGCAAAAAATCGCCTCTTTTGAAAGCTCTTTAGATGTAATTAGCCATCAAGAAAATGAGGTAAATATACCCAGACTCAAAATTATGGAGCACTTTAGGAATCAGGCAAATTACAAACGTTATTTAACAGAACTTGGTGTAGACTTTGAATGGGAATCAATATTTGAAAACCGGAGTAATAAGGAACTTTTTACTTCATTAAATTTCTTTAATAGTTTATTCTTTTATCGACAAACATCACTAGCTGCTAATCGCTTTTGTTATATTCCAATTAGAGAAGATATAGATTTAACCATAGCGTTAATTAACTCAGAAATAAATAAAAAATAACGAAAGGCTAACAACGTATATAAAACACATCTAATAAAGGCTTTACCCGAGGTTTGTGTGTATTTACAAAGACCGGCAAATTTTTAAATTTGGCTTTTAAAATTAATAAGATAAAAACAAAATATAAAAATTCGGCTCTGTGATAATATGAAAAGTTAGTGTCTTTTTAGACGCTACGTTTCATACACAAAACCGTTGGCAGTAATTAAAAGAAACAAACCATTAAAAAAATTCTATTTATAATACCCCCAAAAGTTCATCTCCTAGATGTAAATGGACCTGCTCATATTTTTTATGAAGCTAAAGAATATGGTGCAGATGTTGAGTTACATTTTGTGTCAATTAATGATACATTAGAAATTAAAAGTAGCGCTGGTTTATTTTTTTCTAAATTGGCACATTTCAACAGTTTAGAATTATCAAACAATGATTTTGTCTTTGTACCTGGATTAGATTATAAACTTCTCTCTGATAACACTTTTATAAAAGAAAGCAAACCCTTTTTTGATTGGTTGCACTTTCAATATACAAATGGTGTAAACATTTGTTCAATATGTACCGGAACATTTTTATTAGCTGAATCAGGAATTTTAAATGGCCAAGAATGTACCACGCATTGGAAGTATATATCGCATTTTAAAAATAAATTCCCAAATATAGACATACTAAAAAATAGATTATTTGTAGTCAATAAAAATTTATATACTAGTGCAGGCGTATCTTCTGGAATCGATTTAGCTCTTTATATATTAGAAAATCAATTTGGCTCTAAGTTCGCCACAAATATAGCCAAGGAAGTGGTTATTTATTTCAGGCGCAGTGAGTCCGATCCACAACTTAGTATTTTTCTTCAATATAGAAACCATCTGGATTCTCGAATTCATAACGCACAAGATTTTATAGTAAAACACCTGTCGGTTACTTTCACTATAAATGATATCTCTGAAATCGTAAATATGAGTAAGCGTAACCTAACACGACTCTTTAAAAAAACTACTGGAATTACAATTGGCGCATACTTGGAAAAATTAAAAGTTGATAGAGCTATACATTTATTATCTGAAAAACATAAAGTCGAAACTGTGGCCCAATTATGTGGTTTTAAGAGTTCAAATCAATTGAGAACACTTCTTAAAAAGCACAAAGGTATTCTACCTACAGACATTTCTTCCCTAAAGTAAACTTTGTCCTCATATTACGTATGCTTGTCCTTTCATGGCACAATAACCATGTCTATTTTTGCGTATATAAAAACTAAGATTTTGAAAAATTTATTAATTGTTATTATGTGCCTAGTCCAAATTTTGGCATTTTCACATCAATCTGCAGAATTAAATTCTGACTACGTGTGTCCACCATGTGATAATTTAGAATTTGACAAATCAGGAAAATGTACCCATTGCGATATGGAATTAGTCCTGAAAAAAGAATTAAAAAACCATCCAAAAACGAAAGAAATGACCATTGCATTTTATTTACAAGAAGGTGTTGAAATCTTAGACTTTGCAGGCCCGTTAGAAGTTTTTACAGTCTCAGGGTTTGATGTATTTATTATATCTAAAACAACAGACCCTATTATTTCACAAGGCGTCTTAAAAGTGACTCCTGATTACAGCATTAAAAATGCGCCCGAGGCAAATATTCTTGCCTTCTTTGGTGGGAATGCCAGTGTCGCTGCACAAGATAAAGATGTCATTAATTGGATCAATAAACAAAAGGAAAACGTTGATTATTTGTTTTCCGTTTGTACAGGAGCCTTCATTCTTGGACAAGCTGGAGTCTTAGACAACCAAACAGTAACCACATTCCACATGAGTATTGAAAATTTGAAACAATCTTTCCCTAAAGCCAAGGTATTGTCAAATGTGCGTTTTGTAGATAATGGAAAAATAATAACAACTGCAGGAATATCAGCAGGAATTGATGGCGCACTTCATTTGGTTGAAAAAATATATGGTTTAGAAAGAGCCAAAAAAACCAGCAAATATATGGAGTACGATAAATGGACGCCTGGTGAGGGTCTCATTTTATCTAATAACTAATCCTATAATTCGTCAACTTCTAAATTAAAATGATATGATATATAAATTATTAATTTCCTGCCTACTGATAGTGTCTATTAACAACACTTATGCCCAAAACAAGCCTGAAACAATTACCAATTTGAATCAAGTTATTGAAGATTTCAGAACCTCAATAATAAACCACAATAATATTGAGAAATTTTCAAGTTTATTTTTACACGACTCTATTACTTGGGCTTCAATCAATATAGGTGAAACAAAAAAAATAGTATCTGAAAAAAATCCTGATTTTAGAATCTATTCAAGCGATTATACTTCATTCTATAATTTTTTAAAATCTAGAGACTCTGAGCTTGAAGAGAAATTTTATAATGTCCAAATATCTGTAAGAAATGAATTTGCAACAATTTCTTTTGATTACTCTTTTAATGTCGATGACCAAGTTAACAACTGGGGACTTGAATATTGGTCCTTAATTTTAATCAATAACAGATGGCTAATAACTAGTGTCACTTGGACAACAAATTTGCAGCGCTATGAGAAATGCCCCTTTAAATTAAAAAACCAATTCGTATTTAATAATAACACATCCAATAAAAAATAATTCCATTATGAATTCAACTATAAAATTATTCGCTTTAATTATACTCATTTTTTCTTGTAATGAAATACACTCGCAAGAAGGGAAATATTTCTGCCCTCCTTGTCCAACCGATTGCCATACAGAACGCTATGAACACCCTGGTACCTGCCCAACCTGTGAAATGACTCTGGTAATAAAAACTCCTCATGAGATCTTTGAGGGGTACAAGAGGCTCCCAATTCAAATTAAAAGTGGAGACATTAACCTAAATGCAGCCTATTATACTCCAATGAATGGATCAACCTCCAATGTCACAGTAGTAATTGCTCATGGTTCAGCTCCTACAACTTATGACGATGTTGCTTACTATACAAACATTGCAACCAAATTAGGAATGTCAGTATTAGCATTTGATAAAAGAGGTTGTGGTGAGTCTGAAGGAACATATCAATATTTTACGGTGGAAGGTAGCAAAGATTGGTTTAATTTTTTAGCTCAAGATGTTAATGCTTGCGTAAATTGGCTAAAGAATCAGCCTGAAATTGAAAATCAAAAAATAGGCCTTTTGGGAGGCAGTCAAGCAGGTTGGATCATGCCGTTAGCAGCTTCAAAAAACCCAGTTGTTGACTTTATCATTACTGGAGAAGGCGCTGCTGTTTCAGCAGGAGAAGAAGCTTTCCACAGTGATTTGACTGGTGATGGCTCTGGCAATGGGATACCAATCAAAGAAGCCGACAAAAAGCTTAAAATGTTTGATGGTGAGCGCGGGTTTGACCCTCGAAATATTCTTGAAAACTTAAATGCTAAAACATTATGGATCTTCGGCACTATGGATGACGTAATTCCAGTTGATGCTTCAATTGAAGCACTCAATAAAATTAATAATGATAATTTTGAAATAATTACACTTCCCTATGGAGACCACAATTTTTACAATGTAGAAACTGAAATCCGTTATGATTTGACTAAATATATAGAACCTTGGTTAATAAAAATTGGAGTTTTAAATTAATTTTTGGGGTAAGATTTTTTTAAACTATTATTGATTTACTATGTTGAAAAAACGACTGCCAACACGCCTATAATTCATTGCGGCTGAATTTCCTATCGTAAATCCAAGCCTTTTTACTAAATTCGTTGCTTTGCCGAAAAACCCTATCGGATTTGTCTGCAACGCAATCATAGCCAAAACCGTTGAAATACCGAAACTAAATGATTGATATCATTGATTTAAGCCAAGAAATTTACGAAGGAATGCCTGTTTACAAAGATCTTCCTCAGGTTAAAATGACTATTCATAATTCTCACGAGGAATGGGATGGTATTAAAAATCCTAAAAAAAGAACCCCTGCTGTACATAAATTAGAACTTGGAGAACATACCGGTACTCACGTAGACGCGATAAATCATATGGCACAGCAATATGAAGGTCAATCCATCGACATCATGCCTTTATCCATGTTTTATACCGAAGGAATATGTTTAGACTTCTCTCATAAAACCCTTAAAGAATTAATTGAACCACAAGAAATTGAAAATGCTTGTAAAAAAGAAGGTATAGAAATTAAAAAAGGTGATACTGTTTTAATTTATACAGACCATTACCGAAAACATTTTAACAGTATAGAATGGGGAAATGGCCCTGGTGTTTCTGCCGAAACCGCTCGTTGGTTGGGTGAAAAAGAAATCTCCGCTTTTGGAGTGGAGACCATGTCTCCTGGAGTCCCAAAAGTATCTAATAAAAAAGTACATCATATTTGTGGAGAACTTGGTTTTACACATTATGAGAATATGATCAACCTTCACCAATTAATTGGACGTGGAAGGTTTCGTTTTATCGGACTTCCATTAAAAATTAGAGGAGGAACTGGTTCTCCTGTAAGAGCAGTCGCTATTTTTGAAAATTAAAAAAAAATAAATTCTACAATAAGTAAAAGTTTTAAATTTGTAACAAATGAAAAACAAAAAAACAATAGTTGTTGTTGGTGGTGGTTTTGCTGGCTTAGCGTTTATAAAAGGTTTAGCTTCTTCTCATAAATACAATATAATTTTAGTTGACATTAACAACTATAATTTTTTTCCTCCATTAATTTATCAAGTTTCCACAGGTTTTATGGAGCCTTCTGCCATAAGTTATCCCTACCGAAAGATTTTAAGAAATAAGGAAAATGTTCGTTTTAGACTCGGCTCCTTAGAAAAAGTAAACACTTCTGAAAATAAAATTATATTAAATAATGGAGAACTTAACTATGATATATTAGTAATGGCGACTGGTACGGAGACTAATTTTTTCGGTAATAAAAATATTGAAGAAAAAAGTTTGCCGATGAAAACCATAAGTGATGCACTTGCCTTAAGAAATATTATTTTTACACGATTGGACCGTGCTACTCGTCTAACTACTAAAGCACAACGAAAAAAACTATTAACCTTTGTCATTGCAGGTGCAGGACCCACGGGTGTTGAACTTTCAGGTATTTTTTCAGAAATGAGAACCCATATTCTTAGAAAAGACTATCCTGAGTTGAATGATGAAGATTTAGGTGAAATTTATTTAATAGATGGACAAGATGCTGTTTTAGCGGCAATGTCGAAAAAATCGCAAAAGTATACCTACCAGAAACTAATACAATTAGGGGTGAAAATTAAATTAAAAACCCTAGTAAAAGATTTTAAAAAGGATACAGTGTATTTATCTGACCAGACAGAAATTGAGACTGAAAACTTAATTTGGGCGGCAGGAATTTCTGCAAAAACTTTTGAAGGTTTTTATAAAGATAGTTATGGTAGAGGAAAACGCTTAAAAACGAACGTTTATAATTTAGTTGAGGGATATTACAATATATATGCCCTTGGAGATAGCGCTATTATTTATGGGGATCAAGAGTACCCAAATGGACATCCCCAATTAGCACAACCTGCCTTACAACAGGCTAAAAACCTAGCAAAGAATTTGAGTTTAAATAACAAATCCTGGAAACCCTTCAACTATAAAGACAAAGGTTCTTTAGCAATAATTGGTAGAAATAAAGCCGTTATGGATGCCCCAAAACATGCCTTTTTTATAAAGGGATTTATTGCTTGGTTCATTTGGATATTTGTGCACATAATGGGATTGGTCAATTTTAAAAATAAATTCCGAACCTTTTATAATTGGATTGGTTATTATATTTATAAAGATCAATATTTTAGAATGATAATTTCACCAAGTGATAGAAAAGTTAAGGAAGAATAGGTAGCGTTTATAAACTGTTTTTAAAAAGAATATTTTTTAGATAATAAATGATACACTTAATTGTAGGAAATACAGGTTCAGGAAAAACAACCTACTCAAATGAATTAAAAAGTAAAACGAACGGAATTGTTTTTTCTATAGACCAATGGAATAAGACTTTATTTTTCCCTGATAAAAAAGCAACAGACGGACTCCAATGGTTTTTAGAAAGAATTGATAGGTCTGAGTTGATTATATTAGATTTAATAATACAATTAGAAAATTCTAAAACAGATTCTATTTTAGATTTGGGGCTTTCAAAGTATAAGCATCGTGAAAAATTTAGACAATTTGCTACGGCTCATAATTTTGAGATGACCCTTCATTTTATTGATATTTCGAAAGAAACTCGCCTAAAAAGGGTATTAAAAAGAAATAAAGAAAAAGGAGATACTTTTGAGTTTGAACTATCTAAAGAAAACTTTGACTTTATGGAAGATTGATTTGAAAAACCAAGTGAAACTGAAATGAAAAATGGAATAATCATTACAGAATAAAAACGTGTGGTAATAGCGTGTCCTATAAAAAGCACTAACTCAGTTCTTCAAAGTTACTTTCTTAATTTTTAATTAGTTTATATTGTTATTAGGTATTTGCAGGTAATCTTCCATTACCAACATTTAAAGAGTAAATACTGTAATTTTTTTCAGAACCATCATCATCGCTTTCCGTTGCGTTTAAGAAACCTTTTGTTTGTTTTAAACTATTCGTAATTTTTATTTTAAAAAATTAACGCTTTTTACTTTATCTTTTTCTTGGTGCATATAATAAAGCCTAAAATAAAAGTGGAATACATAAATATATTAGCAAATAATAAAATATTTATTCTTAGTGATACAAAGATATCATTCTCGGAACTGAAATAGTGAAAAAAAATATCTAAAGGTGCTACGCATAAGCTAAACACCAATATACCAACCGAAATATAAATGGGCAGATAACTTTTTAAATCTAATATAATATCGTTTTTTAATACATTAAAATAAAACTGAATAATAGCATACAACAATAAAAGAGTTCCTACTATTGATACAATCATCGAATAGGATTTAAAAAACATTTCACTATAAATCAAGTATATAAAACTAGTTAACAAATAAATTAAAATAACAATATTGGTAGTGCGTATATTTTTTTTACCTAATGAAAAATGCCTGAAATAATAAATAAAAAACATAAAGCTTACTATTAAATAAATATTGTAAAGCCATATATTATCACTAAAAATTGTGTTTTTTACAAAACCAAAGTATTCATAATTAGTGAAATAGGCTATAGGCGCATAAGTTCCAATTAGTTCATTAATAAAAGTATACCATAAAAAGTAAATCATGTATGTATTTACTAATAGGGTATTCGTATTATTTTTTAAATAATAGGTTCCTGCGATTGCTGCCAATAACTCTAATACATGTATTGGAATTACTTTAAATAAAAATTCGTTGAAATAATCCAAAGGTTATCTTTTTGCTATTATTGATTAATATTAGAGATTATAATGGTTTTAGGTTTGTCTTTTTCTTGGCACAAATTAAAAATCCAATGATAAAAGTGGTGTACATAAATATGTTCGCAAACAATATCATTTTAGCACTTAAATTGATAAAGGAATTATTCTCTGTATTAAAATATTTAGAAAAAATTTCTATTGGAGTAACACATAAACTATAAATTAATACCCCTACTGATAGATATAAAGGCAAGTAGTGTTTTAAATTTAATAATTTATCACTATTAAGTAAATTAAAATAAAAAAATATAATACTAGAAAACAAAAGAAATGTTCCTGCAATTTCTGTAAATATTGCTGTACTATAATAAAATTCATCATTAATTATTAAGTTTAAAATTCCTATAATTAAATAAATAATTATGAGGATATTTATTGATTTCCTTATTTTAATATTTTGTAAATAAGATTTAAAATAATCAATAAAAAAAACATAAAAAATCAATGAATATATATTATATAGCCACCTATTATCAAAAAATACGGTGTCTTTTACAAACCCAAAGTATTCATATTTTGTAAAATATGCAATTGGAGCATAAGCACCAATAACTTCAATAAAAAAAGTAAACCATAAAAAATAAACAAAATACTTATCTTTTATATTAAATCCACTTTTCATTTTTAAATAGAAAGATCCAGAAATAGCAGTAACTAATTCCAATAAATTTATTGGAATTACATTAGTTAAATATTCAAATAAATAATCCAATACTAATATGCACGTGGTGGCCAACCATTTTGTCCTTTATTCAATGCATCTATTTTATAATTATTTTTGGAATTTCCTCCATCGTCTTCGGTGGCGTTTAAGAATACAGTTGCTTTTTTGGATACAGCATTGTCATAAGCCGCAAAATATACACGAATACCTGGATTGTTAAAGCCTTGTTTTTTTGACTCTACTTTTACATAGTCTATAAACTCTTGCAATTGGTCTATATTAAACGTTACTGCACATGTATCTTCAGAGCCCATAGCATTTTTAATATATACTTCTCTGGTAGACATCCAGTTTGCTTGTAGTGTTTTAGCTTCGGATACGGGAATACAATCTTTTGGTTTTGACATTTTAATTTGGTTTTAGTTAAACATTTTAAAGATAGAAAAAATATTAATATAAAACCGAATCGTTGCATGAAACTAAATAAAAAAGCAAACAAGTTGAAAGTACTTTTCCGTTTAATCGAACTCCTATTAGCGTACTTTTATAAAGCGTGCTCATTTAAAATAGTATTTGTAATACAAGTAAGCTGCCAAAATGAAAGTACACTTTGATTCTGAATCTCTAAAATAAGTAATTAGTAATTAGGATAATTAAAGGAGTTTTGCTGAAAAGTTATCTATATAGAATCTGCAATTTTCTGAAAGGCATCTTCATCTTTGATAATATATTGCATTGCCCCTTTTTGAATGGTTTGTGTAGCAGTTACATAACTCTCCTGGCTTGATAGCATTATAACTCTAATATTTTCTAGATGTTGTTCATGGATTGTTTCTAATATTTCTAATCCGTTTGCTGCATCTTTATTTACAGAATTTAAATAATAATCTAGTATGATGACATCAGGTTTCTCAAAAATATGTTTTAATAAATCTTCTCCAGTATGGAAAACACTAATTTCATGATTGATGTTTCTGGTTAAAAAATCTGACAATGCTTCCGTTAACATTTCGTCATCATCAACAATAAATATTTTTTTAGGTGCTCCAAGTTTCATCTTAATACTTTATAAGGTTTGTTAAATATACACTTTTTAACTATAATTTTTTAATTCTTTTAATGCCTTTTCAATATTTATTTTCAAACTTGATATATTCCTTTTTATTAATTTATTTTCTGGATTTTCTCTACATAAGTGTTCAATAGTATTTGCTAAATCTTTAGTCACTGTCATCCCCATCATCATACATTTAGTTTTAAAACTGTGTACCTGATTGGCAATCTCTTCAAAATCTTTGTTCTCTAAAGCCAAATCAATCTTTTCGATTACTTGAGGAACGGAGGATAAAAACAGATCGATATACTTTTGGATTCGAACCTTATCACCTTCACAAAAATTAGTGAGGTAGGTTAATTCTGTGACTTCACCAATCGAAGTTTTTTGAATATTCTTTAGTGATGGTTTTCTTTTTTTCATAGGAATGTTTAATACCTCAGCAATCTCTGAAATTAATTGATAGGCTTTGAATGGTTTAGGAATGTAAGAATTCATACCAGCAGCTATACATTTATCAAGGTCTGTACGAAGAACACTTGCTGTTAAAGCAACTATAGGAGTGTCTTTTAAAGGGCTTTCAAAATTTGTTCGTATATATTGTGTTGCATCAAACCCGTTCATAACAGGCATTTGGACATCCATAAGTATTACGTCAAATTTATTTTCTCTTACTAATTCTATGGCTTCTTGCCCATTGTAGGCTTCATGGATTTCTAGATTTGCTTTTGATTTAAGTGTATCTCTAGCAACAATGATATTATATTCGTTATCATCTACTACTAAAATTTTTAATCCATCCAATATACTTCCATCAACAGTTTCATCTTGAGCGATTCGATGATTTAAACTTTCTATAGATCCTTTTTCGAAATTAATAATAAAAGAAAATGTGGTGCCGTAACCTTCTTTACTTTCGATTTCAATAGTACTATTCATCATTTGAACCAATTGTTGTGAAATACTAAGCCCTAATCCAGTACCTCCGTATTTTCTAGTATCTGACGTGTTTGCTTGTGAAAAACTCTCGAAAACTGTCTGTAGTTTATCTTTTGGAATTCCAATACCGGTATCAATAACCTTATATTGTACACCTCCATTCACTTTTCTTACTTCTAATGCTACACTCCCTTTTAAGGTGAATTTTATCGCATTACCAATTAGGTTGATCAATACTTGATTTAACCGCATGGGATCTCCAATTACAATATCATCTACATCAGACTCCACAATGGTTAGCAACTCAATATCTTTTTCGTTTGCGCGATGTTGAAGCATTTGTTTTATCTGATGTACTGAATCTCTAATAGAAAAATCAATTTTATCAAGCTCCATTTTTCCTGCATCTATTTTAGAAAGATCTAAAATATCATTGATGATATGCAGTAAGTTATCTCCAGAATTTTTTATTCCATTTAAATATGCTCTTTGTTTATCACCTAATGGCATATCTAACACTAGGTTTGTCATCCCCATTACTGCATTCATTGGAGTTCTAATTTCATGGCTCATATTGGCTAAAAAATCCTGTTTAATTTGTTCACTTTTTTCTGCCCGGTTTTTTTCAATATTTAACTTTGCTCTCGATTTTCGAACAAATCGCAATCGATTATACAATCCAACAGCAAATAGCAACACCATAAAACCAACAATAAATGAAAAATTTCTTTCTTGATTTTTTTTACGTAAACCCTCAACATAAGTTGCGCTTAAAAGTTCTTTTTCTTGAGCCTGGGAAATACTATCTGCAACTATTTGGTTATTAAAAACAATACTTTGAATTTCTGTTCTTGCTTCATCATCTATTTCGTTCTCTTTTAAAATTTGATATTTTTCAAAATAATCAAGTGCTTTTTCGGGACGATTTAATTTTTTGTTTACTTTATATAAACTATTATAAACTTTCTGAAAATAATAGGAATCTTCAAGGCCTTCTAACAATTTAAGGCATTTTTCACATTCTCTTAAAGCATTTGTATAGTTCCCAAGTCCATAATCAATTTGACATTGATACAGATGAATTCTAATTGAATAATTCGGAGATTTAAACTCTTTAGTTACCATTTTGTATTCTTCCAAATATTTTATGGCATTAGAGAATTGTTTTTCCTTTATATAAATTCCGATAAGGGCAGAGGTACCAATAGAAGCATATGCTTCTAAACCGATATCTTTAGACAGTTTTATCCCTAATTTCCAATATTCTATAGACTTGGATATATTTCCCAAGTCATTATATATTGCGCCTAAATTGCCATTTGCTCCAGATATACTTCTTTTTAAACCATATTTCTTACTTAATTGCAAATGCTTTATATAGTATTTTTTTGCTTCTTTCCAATCGCCTAGGCTCCTATAAATATGTCCTTGATATCCAATACTCCAACCTTCATTTAAACTATCACCAACTAATCTGCAAATCTCTTGAGATTTCTGAAAAATCTTAAAAGCATTTGTATAATCATCATAATCATAGTATAAGGTACCTAACTCAAATAATTTGTTTGCAAATAGAACACTATCCTTTATGGTCTTGGCTAATTCTAATCCTTTGTTATAGTTTTCTGTAGCGCTCTTGTTATCTTTCTTTACAAAATAAATTTCCCCAAGTAAGGTCTGTGCTTCAATTTCGTATTTTATATTTTTCCTTTTCTGAGCGTAGTTTATCATTTCAGTAGTCAAAATAAGGGCACTGTCTGTCTTAGCATAGAGATAATGATCTTTAATTAAAACACGCAATGCTTTTAATCTATTTGAATCTTTAGAACTTGTATTATACCAAATATTTTTAAGAGAATCTATTTCTTTTTGAGCCATGCCCTGGCTGAAAAAAAATGCCGTGAACAGGAATGTAATAAATAGCTTCATACTGTATGAGATTAGTATTTATGAAAGTAAATAAATTTAATGAATTATTTTGACAAATCAGAATAGGCTGATATTAAGAAGTTAATGACCTCCCAGCCAACTCAGCTACACTTCGATACAATTTTACTTCTACTGTCGTAAAATCACTCAGTATCCAAAAATAAAAGTCCCCTGAGTTCCTGAGGTAGGAAAGAGTATCGATGGGTACGACTAGCCTAGCCAACCATCACGATCCAAACCTCGATACTGAATGACTTCGGAAATATGATCGCCTGTAATAGAAACTGATGCTTCTAAGTCGGCTATTGTTAGCGATATTTTTAAAATTCGAATTATTGAATGTTATATTATTAAAATATTCTTGTCTATTTTATGATTTACTTTGTAAAAAATAGAAGCTATATTTATTTTTTACTATATTTCGTATATCAAAAGGCATATAGCTTAAGAACTATATGCCTTTTTAATGTTAATGTATTAGAATTCTTGATTCTAATTAAAAGCTAAATGCCTAATTCAGCAAGGATTCCTGTATTGGTTCCTTCAAATTTATTTTGAAGGTCTGTTACAATTTTATCAATACGTATGCCTTCATTAGTTTGTTCTTGTGGATAACGTGCGTGATGAAGTGCCATTAAATCCCAAGTGTTATTAAATACTGGAGAACCAGAAGATCCGTAATCTGTATCAGAGAAATAATGGATGATGTTAGTATGTACATCATTTAATTTATTTTGCTGAATGACCACTTCTTTTTTTCTACCCTGAGGATGTTGAATAACATTTAACCTTAAATCAATTGGATAAGTTACATTACTTCTCATTGGAATAAAATTATAACGTCTTCCAGGAGTATATCCAAATATGCGAATAATTCTTGATGGATCAAAAGCAGAAATAGGCTTTCTTCTAGCTATAAAATCATCAAGGTATTTTAATTCCTCAATTTGTACAGAATCAGCATATTCTGAACCATAAGACATAGAGTCCATTCTATTCATGTTTTGAAAATCTCTTAATCTATATGGATTTCGATTAAGTCTTACAATAGTAAAGTCAAGATCAGGATTAGTGTAGAAAAAAGAATTTTCATTAGTTTCAAAAAATTCTGAATTTATTGGCTGATTATTGTAGTCGTCTTGATAATTGAATTGCATATGTATCTTTTTACAAAAGTCCTTATTAGGTATCACATGATTATTAGTCATAAATAGTGAATTTGAAACCAAAAAACCAGTACCCCAACCTTTCCCGGCAGGAAGTCCATTATACGCTGTTTTTAAGGTAACCATTGCAACCGATTTTAATACCTCGCTTCCTTCAGTAAGGAAATGGCTTTTAAGCAAATTATTTTCAAGATAAATAGCTTCTTCGCCCATTTCAAAATGATCTTTAGTTACACATCCGTTTTCTCCATGCTTACATTTCTTACCTTGATTTTTGAATGGCTTTTTTTTGTCAAATTCAAGGTGTGGCATGCGATTATAAGTCATTTGATCCAAAACCATTTTTGTGTCGTCTAAACTGAATTCTTTTAGATTTAAAAGTTCTTCCAGTTGTTTTCTTTCATCTTTTTCTGTGAGTGTGTTCATAATATATATATTTTAAAATTAGACATAATAATAGCTAAAGATAAGAGAAGAACAATTTTAAATCAATACCCAATCTTGGGCATTTTTACAAATTATAATTGTGAATTTCTAGTGAAAAGTTAAGTGATAAACTACCTTACATTAAATCAAATGCGTAACCAAATCTAAATAAATCTACAGATGATTTTATTCTTAATTTTTGGTTGATATGTTTTCGGTGTTGTTCTACAGTATAGCGACTAATAAAGAGCTTTTTTGCTATTTCTGGGTTATTAAAACCACTAATTAAAAGTTGAATAATTTCCTTTTCTCGTGTAGTAAGTTTTAAATAAAGATGAATATTTGAATTCACAAATTTGAATTCATTATAAATGCGAACTAATTTATGTCTTAACCTGTTACGTTTATAAAATAAGGAATTGTTTTTATTTATAACTCTTATATTATCGAAGCCAAATGGATTGTACTTCCCTTTATTCAGACAACTAAATCGGTTCTTGGTATTGTCGTCAAAAACATAACGAATTTTCAACGATTCTTGCATTTCTTCAATTATCATTTTTAATATTGAAGAACTAACAAGGTCGTCAGTATTGGATGGATTAACAATACTATTATTCAATTTATCTTTTTCCATTTTGATTTTGTTAAAACAGAAAGTATAATCGGACAAAATCTATAGGCTCTTAATTACAAGAGGGAGAGAAATGTAGGATTTTTCGGTATATGTGTCTGATAGTTACTAAATTACGAAATAATTTTTATACTATAGATTTTTATTTACTATTTTTTTATTCCTTTTTTAGTCTTTCAAAAAGAACCTGATTTTTAATGTTTATTAACCCAACCAACCATCACGATCCAAACTCCTGTATTGTATTGCTTCTGAAATATGATTGCCAGTAATGTTTTCTGAAGCTTCTAAATCTGAGATTGTTCGGGATACTTTAATTACAAAATTTCATTATAAGTAGATTATTTATTTTAAACACAATGATAAATATGCGTCTCCTCCTACAGGAGCTACATCTGAGATAGTATATAATGTGGAGGATGTGAAAATTTAATTTGTTATTGCATTATTTTCTATCTAAATTTTACGACTAATTTTTGGAATCAAATAATGATATTTGGTGTAAACTTCAGAATTATCTGTAAAATGAAGTAAGCCAGACTCAGAAATAGAATACCTAATTATTTACATCATCCTTTTCTATAAAGACCAACTGTCACTATTTCATAAATTAACGTGTGAGGTATCTGCTGATTTTAGCACGAACAAATCTGTTCTATCATAATGACCCTAATTAAGTATTTATTCTAAGTCCATTGTAAAATATATTGTAACTTCTGCCCAACTAACTAAATTCAATTATTATGATAATACAAGTCCAAGCAGGAAATGAACAAATAGCCACCTATGAGTTTCTCTTTACTTCATTACAGGAGGCCGTTTTAAATATGAATTTAGAAGATCCTATTAAATTAGATCGGTTTTTAATTCGAAATAGCGCTTTTCCAACTCATGTAATTCCAGAAGCAAGAGGAGGCGATACATTGAAACTTAAATTAATTTTCGAAGATTACGAAAAAGAAAAATATGCACCCATATTAAAGTATTGTACTGGAACAAACTTAACAAAATCTACGAATAAAATAAACTGGAATAACTATTTCGATTTTGAAGGAGTTCCTGAGCCACTAGAAAATGATGAGATTAAAGTTTATCCTAAAAAAGTAGGTGAGCTTAAATATGAATCTTGCATTACGGTGCGACAGGACATGAATAATTCACCCTCCATAATTTACATAGCTTACGGGGCTGTTATTTCACTAAAAATGGAGAAGAACGAAGCAGGAGAAAAACAAGAATTTTATTTTAGAATGGATCCTTTGGTAAAGGTAAGTTCTAATCAGGGAGGATAGAATGTCACTTAGATTAAATTATCTATTATTTTGTGAAGTCTTAAGGAAATTCCTTTTGCTATTATTTATCAGTTCTTTTTGTATTTCTTTTTCACAAGAAAAAAAAAGCATTGATAGCTTGATAAAGGTTCTTAATAATGCAGAGTTAACGCAACTAGAAAAGGCAAAACTACTTTCTAAGATTGCATACGACCATCCCTCACCTAGTGAATCTCTAATTTATGCAAACCAATCACTCAGTTTGGCTACGGAATTAAATGATCAAATTCTACAAGCAGAAGCCTGGGAGGAAATAAGTCACGTAGAACGACGCTTAGGAAACAATACCAGATCTTTTGAGGCTGCGCTAAAAGCACTAAACATTTATGAAAACAAGGAACTTTTCGAGCGACAATCGGCGTCTTATGTCCAAATAGCAAGTAATTACATTACAGATGAAGATTACCCAACTGCCATAACATACTTAAATAAAGCAAAAAAAGCATATAAAGAAACAGGTAATGATTGGAATCTTGCACTCACTATGATCAATCTTGGAGAAGCATATAGGCTTTATAATCAATTGGATTCTGCTGCCATTTATTTTAAGAAAGCAATAGAATTGAACAATGCGCAGCAGAATGACATTATTTTGGGATATGCTTCTGGAAACCTTGGAATGGTATATGGAAAGGTGGGGAAAATACGAGAAGCTAAAGATAATTTAGAAATGTCAATATCTATTTTGTCAGAATTGGGAGATTCTTATTCTACTTCTGTTTATATGGCCGAATTGGGTTCAATTTACAAACAAGAAAAAGAATATAGCACAGCCGAAACAAAGTACCATGAAGCATTAGCTATTGCAAAGCAAGCAAATCTCAAGGAACAGATTAGAGATGTGAGCGCATTGTTTTCATCTCTATATGAGGAGCAAAAGATATATAATAAAGCGTTAATACATCAAAAACAATTTCAAATCTATCAAGACAGTTTAATAAACAAAAAGAATATTCAGCAAATTGAACAACTTAAAGCAGGTTATGAAATTGGACAACGTGAGACAGAAATTCTTCGACTTAATGAAATTGGCACCAATAGAAAACGGTTAACTATTGGTCTATTTATCGGCATTTGCTTATTAAGCCTATTCTTGTATCTACTCTATCGGACGAATAACAGCCTATCTCAACAAAAAGAACTCATCGCCAAGCGTGAAAAAGAAAAAGCACTCCTTTTAAGGGAGCTTAATCACCGAGTAAAAAACAACCTCCAACTCATTTCAAGCCTACTTAATTTGCAAAGCATCGAGCTCTCTGGGCATCCTGCAAAAGAGGCCCTTGTCACAGGTCAATATCGAGTCGAAGCCCTTTCCTTAGTCCATAGAAAGTTATATCAAGAGGGTGTCGAATCTAAGGTGGAACTTAAGGAATATGTGGAAGAACTTGTTTTAGGCTTGTTCCATAGTTACAATATAAATTTTGCTCCAGAAATTAAAGTAGCCCCAATTACATTGGGGATTGACACAGCTATTCCAATAGCACTTATTATAAACGAGTTGGTCACCAATGCAATAAAGTATGCCTTTAACAACAACAAAAACCCATCCTTAGAGGTGATGATTACTAAAGTAAACGACGCAATAAAACTAGAAATAATAGACAATGGTCCTGGTTTTACTTCTGAAGAACAAGCTAAGTCTAATTCTCTTGGTATTAAACTTGTTACATCACTTGCAACACAATTGTGTGGAGAGCTTAACAAAATTGAGCATCAAGGGACTCACTGGAAACTAATATTGAATAATATCGAATTATAAAATGGAGCCTTCTAAATCAAAAGTAAACATCCTAATTGTTGAAGACGACATCATTCTAGCAAGTGATATTGCAATGCGTTTAGCAGTTTTAAACTTTCACTCCATCGGCATCGCACCTACTGTAGACATGGCAATTGAACTTCTTAATGAAGCCCAGAGTGTTGATATTGTTTTAATTGATATAACGCTAAAAGGAACAAGGGATGGTATAGAACTCGCAAGTATTATTAAAAGTGAATACAACATTCCTTTTATTTTTCTTACCTCCCATATGGATGAATCTATCGTTGAGAGGGCAAAAAATGTAGGAGCATATGCTTATATCTTGAAACCTTTCAATGATCGCCAAGTAAGTATTGCGATTGAACTTGCTCTGGTCAATTTTTCGAATCAAACAATAAACAAGAATCTACTAGAATCAAAAGTGTTTTCTAAAGAAGAAAATCAAGTACTTCAAATTAATGATAGTCTATTTCTTAAAAAAGATCATCATTTTGAACGTGTAATCATCAATGAAATTTTATTTTTAGAAGCAGATGGTAATTACACAACTATCCATACAAAAGCAGGTCGTTTTCTGTATTCGATGGTTCTCAAAAATATTGAGTCCAAATTTCCTGAAGATCGATTTTTAAGAGTTCATAGAAGCTATGTGATAAATGTTTTAGCCATTGAAGGTTTTGAAGGCAACCTCCTCTACATAGGAAATCATAGGATACCAGTTAGTAAGAGTCATAGGGACGAAGTTTTTAAACTATTTAATAAGATCTAATTCTAACATATTTCTTTTCCAATTTCATTTATACATAAATAACTTTCATTCACGAATTAAACCGTGACACTCACACATCCTATTAGATTTCCTCTCGAAGTTGGTTCAAATTTGACTAGAAGTTCAGAACAACGATGTCTCTGAACATTAATAACTAACCCTTAAATATTTTAATCATGGGAAATCACAAAGCAGAACCAATTATGAAAATAATTGACGACACCGCTAAATTACTAGCAAAATGGAACCTACTCACTTTGCAAATGTCGAAAGAACTTTTAAACGAATTTTATATTGGAATGGGTGTTAATATACCTGACGTATTGAATGCAGATATTCGAGAAATAAACATGAGAGCACAATTTGCTAGTAACATAGATCTTTCATCATTTACAAAAGGTATAACCGGCATTGTAACCGATGCAATAGCGGAAGACTATCCAAGTTTAGCTATAGATGTTATCAACTTAGCTACCGATTTTGTAACTCAAGCAATTGGTAACGGTGAAATAAAAGTGGGTGTCGAATCGAGTAGTATGAAAAATGTTGTTAAGGATAAAAATAATCCGAATCAAGACATCACTTTTGTTACCGCAATGTATGCCGTGACTACCGAATGTGAAGCAAGCCAGTGGTTCACTCACAGCAATTTCTTTGCCACAAGATTTGTATTCGTTGTCTGGACCCCAAAAGAAAATGAGCTTCCTTTAATCACAGTTAAGGAAAACAAATAGTCACTTAAGACCATCGATTACTAAATCATAATAAGAGCAAAGCTTGAATTTCTATATGCAGAGCCTTAATGTGATCGCCTAATAGGATAATAAAAGAGGGTGTACTATTAATACATCCTCTTTTCTATTGAAAAAAGGTCCGCTTTTTTAATACCGAAGAATCAATTGATTCTATAGGTAACTATATCTAAATTACTTAAACATCTTACTATTTCAGCATTCTTCTTTACCCAAAAAGGAATCACTCTTTGGACCACTTTAACTTTTAAAACAATAATAATTATGAGAACACAAACTTTTTTAGAAATTCTTGGAGCTAACTATATTGTGGCCGAAGCACAAAAACTATCTAGTATTCCTGGTATCAATGGGGGATGGGAAGTATGGTTACAAGTTGAAATTGCAAAAACTTTCGTCGCTTTAGATAATACCTGGTCATTTAATAGAGAACAACCTTATCAAAATCCATTAAACGGCCCCGCTCCATGGATTGCATATAATAGGCAGACTAAAATAGCATCTTATTCACGAAATAGAAATTCTGCTTCCAAATCGGACTTTTCAATGTTGCATGCAGGAAACAGAGATCTTACATACCTAGAATTAAAATGTATCAATCCGAATACAAACAGTGCAAGTAATGATGCTTGGAATCGGTATCGAGATGATCTCAATAAAATTATCGGAATCACAAAATTGGACCAAAGCATCAATGGAATTGCTCTTTTAGCAACCTATGGAACATTCCCATCGATTCCCAATTTCGACCCAAACTTAACAGTGTATGTGTGGGATCCCTATGAAGGAACAGGAAGAAATGGGGTAAGCACCATGAGTGATGTGAAGTTGAACGGAAATTCGCGCTTCTTTCTTGTTGGATGCTCAGTAAATTAATGTACCTGAAGAATCGATATATTGATACTTCTCTACTTCGAGTTTATCATTTATTAGCTCTTCATCCCAACCAACCATCTCGATCTAAACTTCTATATTGAATGGCTTCGGAAATGTGATCGCCAGTAATGCTTTTTGAAGCTTCTAAATCGGCAATCGTACGGGATACTTTTAATATTCGATCATAGGCCCTTGCTGAAAGATTCAGCCGTTCCATTGCTGTTTTTAAAAGATCTAAAGACGCTTTATCCAATTTACAAAAGGCTCTGATCTGCTTTACGCCCATTTGCGCATTATAATGTACCCTTTCTGAATCTGAAAATCTAAATGATTGCAATTTTCTGGCTTTGGTGACTCGTTCTCTAATCACATTGCTTAATTCTCCCCTACGTTCATCGCTTAATTTTTCAAAGGGTACTGGGGTAACTTCTATATGAATATCGATACGATCTAATAAAGGTCCTGAAACCTTTCCTAAATAACGTTGCATTTCTTGAGGAGATGAGGTCATTGGAGAATCGGGATCATTAAAATAACCACTGGGGCTTGGGTTCATACTCGCCACTAACATAAAACTGGAAGGATAAGTTACCGTAAATTTTGCTCTTGAAATTGTTACTTCTCTGTCTTCTAAGGGTTGCCGCATAACCTCGAGTACGCCTCTTTTAAATTCGGGTAATTCATCTAAAAACAACACTCCATTATGGGATAAGGAAATCTCTCCGGGTTGTGGATAAGCACCCCCTCCCACAAGGGCCACGTCCGAAATTGTGTGATGTGGACTTCGAAACGGTCGTGAACTCATCACACCCCCATTTTTCATAGTGCGTCCTGCAACACTATGTATCTTGGTAGTCTCTAGTGCTTCTCCCAAAGTCATTGGCGGTAAAATACTGGGCAATCGTTTTGCTAGCATTGTTTTTCCAGAACCTGGTGGACCTATCAATATGATATTATGCCCCCCTGCTGCTGCAATTTCCATACAGCGTTTGATGGATTCCTGACCTTTTACATCTGCAAAATCGAATTCTGGGTTTTCTAAATGGTTGTAAAATTCTGCTTCAATATCCACATTGGTTTCTTCAAGCGCCGTATTTTCATTAAAAAAATCGATTACTTCTTTGATGCTGTTTACTCCAAACACCTCAATCCCATTAACTATAGCAGCTTCTTTAGCATTTTGCTCTGGTAAAATAAAACCTTTTAACCCTTCTTCTTTTGCTTTTATCGCAATTGGCAAGGCTCCTCGAATGGGTTGCAAACTTCCATCCAAAGAAAGTTCTCCCATTATAATATAGCTGTCTAAAGGGTTTTTCTCTTCAATCTGTCCTGTCGCTACTAAGATTCCCATAGCCAAGGTTAAATCGTAGGCAGATCCTTCTTTACGCATGTCGGCAGGCGACATATTTAGTATTAATTTTTTACCGGGAATTTTATAGCCATTATTTTGTAATGCAGCAGCAATACGATAATTGCTTTCTTTAATAGCATTATCGGGTAGTCCTACCAAATGGTAGCCTATCCCTTTATCTACATTTACCTCAACGGTTATGGTGGTAGCTTCTACACCAAACACAGCACTCCCATATACTTTTGTAAGCATAATACAATTAAATTATAAAAAAGGGGAGTTATTAAGTTTTTTAAAGATAGTCATTTTTAAAGAAAATACAAGGCATAAAAAAACCCTTCAACTTTCAAGAAAGGATTTTAAGATGACATTAATTTTAAAAATTGTTAATCCTGATACATCTATACCAGTGACTTCAAAAAACAACTTTAAACAACCATCATTCTTTGAAATTAAATTAATAGTTCTCGAAACTTAATATAGATGCCTACGTTGGAGGTTTACCGAGCTAGGTCATTTAAAAACAAATAATCATTAGATTTATAAATTATACCATCTGAGTTTGAAAGGAATCCTATGGAAGTAAAAAGTATCATATTGAAACCTGTTATACCGCCAATTGATGAAAAGTTAGCAATAAAAGAATCTCTAAAAATAAAATCTAATGTTTTGGTTGTATCATTTAAACTGAAGCAATTATTAGTTCCATTTCCCATTAATGTTATTTTTTTTACTAGTCCCCCTTTGCTGCCAGTAAATAAGGCTCCTGTACCTTTAAAAACTAGTTTATCGTTATTAACATCCCCCCCTTTTATTTCACTTCCATTTAAATCAATTTTATTTGAAAGTACCAAAGTGCCATTAATTTCGTATAAAGTACCAGAAGCCAATGTGATTACACCAGACTTAGGTGTTGGTAAGTCTGCTAAAGTTTTTATTAAAACATAATTATCTTTTGTATTTTGGATTGTTTCACTTACAATCCATGAGCTTCCTTCATAAAAGTAATGCTTGTTGATATCTGTATCAAAAACCATAAGACCTACTATAGGATTAATTATTGCAGTTCTTTGGGCAGTTGTCATTTTTGGAGCTATAAAATCTTTTGATGTAGATTGGTTATCCCCCAATGCAGAAGTATTTGAGGTTGTCGTTATATTCCCAACTTGTGCAGATGCTTTTACGTTTATAAATGAGAATATTAGTAATAGTCCGATTGTAATTATTTTTAAATATTTCATAGTTTATAGTTATTTATATTTAATATTTCTTAATTTATAATAAGGTTTAGTGAGACGATTATCACACCTCTAAGCCACTAATACACTCTACCCAGACTTCTATATAGCCCCAGGATCAAGTCCATAACTCCCGCTATTGCAGCGGCTCCTACATTCGGCCAAGTATATTTTAAATATGGGTTTGAATTCTTCAAAAGATAATAAATTTGTCTTTTTTCTAATTATATTTCATGTATAGATTCTACATCAAGATCATTTAACCAATCAGTAGTTTCCATTCTATCCCATACCATATTCAATTCTATTTTAGTCATTTGTTTAAGTTGTTCTTCTTCAAATCTTGTGGTATCACAAAGAGTTTGTATTTTTTCTTCTCTACTTATATTATTATTCATATTTACAATAGATTTATATTCGTTACTTAAACTACTTTCATATTTTACTTCGTGAGATACTTTTGCTTTTATAATATCTTTTTCTTTATTCACATTACTATGTACAATAGAACCAAATGGTTTTTCTAATCCCTGTAATTGTTTTTAAATAATCATTTTAAAAGATTCATTATTTTGGTTAATTTCTAAAGCTTTCAACATTTTATCCTTTGTTAAGGGCTTTACTATGTACCCAGAGCTAAATTTTGCTTCTTTTGCCTTTGAGACATCCTTTTCATTTTTTGATGAAGAAAGAAAATAAACTTCTATAGGTTTTTTTAAAAACAAACTTGTTTTTGCTAGCTCTTTCAAAAAATCAAAACCATTCAAAATAGGCATATTGATATCTAACAAAATTAAATCGGGACAAAAAAGAGGTAATGTTTTATGTTCACTTTTAGTATCACTAAAAAAATCAAGTGCTTCAACACTATTATTAAATATTTTTGAAGTACTAATACTAAAAGAATTACTAATAATTTTATGATTGATAAAACAATCAATTTTATTATCGTCTATAATTACTATGTTATTTAAATTTTTCATTATATATTGACTTTAATTGGGTAATAAAATATCAAATATTGTTTCTTTATTTACAATGCTCGTGACCTGAATGGAACCACCAAGTTGTTCAACAGTATTCTTTGTGATATAGAGTCCTAAACCGGTACCACTTATTGTTGTATTAGACCTATAGTATAGATCGAAGACATTGCCTAAATCTTTTTTATTAATACCAATTCCATTATCTTTTATTGAAATTGTAATTCCTTCTTTAGTTTTAAAAGCATTTATAATTATAAATGGTATGTGTGTGTTTTTACAAGGCCTTTGATATTTAATAGCATTTTGCAGTAAATTTTGAAAAACAGAATTTAATAATTGAGGATTAGAATTAACCATAAGTCCTTTTGAAATATTTACATTAAAACTGATATTATTAAACCCTTCAAAGTGTTGAAGATTTTTAAGAACCTTATGTAATTCTTGATTGACATCAACCTGCTCTTTTTTAACAGTCTTATTTACTATTAAAGAAGATGTTGAAAGATTATCAATTAGTGACATCCCATTTTTTAAAACTTTTTCAAACATATCAAGTAGTTCTTCTGTGTTTTCATTTTGAGGTTCTAGTTTCATTAAATTAACTAAGCCTTCTAATGATGTAAAGGGAGTTCTAAGATCATGACCAGATCGGTATAATAATAATTCCAAATCTTTAGTTTTTTCGCGAAGTTTATTTAGGGTCTCTTTGCTGTTCGTAATGTTTTGAGCAATACTTATAAATAATTTTTCTCCATTTATGTGAGCTAGGTGGCAAACTAGTCCGATATCAATTTTTTTTCCTTGTTTTGAAGTAATTTGAAATTCAAATTTATGAGGCTTTTTTGAAGGTATTTTTAACACATTGGAAAAGAAACTACTATCGGCATCAGATATTAAAACTGAATTCCATATTTTTTTATTTATGAAATAATTTTTCTTATATCCAGAAATAGTTTCTACTGCATTATTGCATTTTAAAATGGTTCCAGTTAAATCAGAAATAAAATAAGCGTCTGGAGAAGAGTCGAATAAAAGATTGAACTTATTATCTAAACTTATTAATTTTTCACTATCTATTTTAGTATTAGTGATATCATTACTTATAGAAATATATTTCTCGATATTTCCATTTTCATCTTTCAAAGTGGTAAAAGATGAGTTTAGCCAAAAATATGTGCCATTTTTTTTCTTGTTGCATTGTTCCCCTTTCCATAGATTGTTACTGTTAAGTAAAGACCTTATTTCTTCAAATAAAATACAAGACTTATTATCTGGTTTTAAAATGGAGACATTTTTTCCAAGTAGTTCGCTTTCTTGATAACCTGAGGTATTGCAAAACAATTCATTTACATAAATGATAAGACCATTAGGATCTGTTATTGAAACTAAAGTAGAACTATTTAATGCTTTCAAAATTTGTACATCTTGAAAGTTATGCCTTGTATTTACAGAAACTAAATCAGCCATTTTTAAACTTTTAAAAACGAGGTATTTAAAACTCATTGATAAAAAAATAGCTTGCAATTGTAATGCCTAATAGGATTAGCTAAATAAAAAATATTGTAATGTACTGATACATAGAAATGTAATGCGTAGTGTTGTTTTAAAGTATTATTTATTTACCTACGGAATACCGCACTTACATAGCGTTGATTTTTGAAGTCACGGAATACCACACTTATAGTTTGGGTTTTTTAATTCCAAATTTCTTCATACGGTCTCTTAAAGTACTGGGTTTAATTTCTAACAATTCAGCAGCTCCATTTTTACCGCCGATTTTCCATTGGGTGGAGTTTAGTGTTTTAATAATGTGATTACTTTGCACTTCTTCTAAAGACATCTTTGAAAGTTGTACCGATTTTTTTTGTGCAGAATTCTCAAAACCCTGAAAAATTATATGGTTATTATTAGAAGTAATAACTGCTCTTTCAACTAAATTCTCTAATTCTCTAACATTTCCAGGCCAAGAATAAACTTTTAATTGCTGAAGGGTTTCATTAGATATTAATTTGATGTCTTTTCGGTATTGCAAACAAAATTTATTTAAGAAGTGATCAATTAAAACTGGAATATCCTCAATTCGTTTTCGAAGAGGAGGAATGATTATTGGAAATACATTTAATCTGAAAAATAAATCTTGTCTAAATTTTTTCTCCTCGACATCCTTTTCCAAATCTTTATTGGTGGCTGCAATTATTCTAATATCCAGTTTCTGAATTTTTGAACTACCAATAGGTTCTATTTCTCCCTCTTGAATAGCTCTTAATATTTTAGGCTGTAAGCTTAATGGCATCTCCCCTATTTCATCTAAAAATAGGGTGCCATGATTCGCTAATTGAAATTTACCAATCCGATCTTTAGTAGCACCGGTAAATGAACCTTTTTTATGTCCAAATAATTCACTTTCTAATAACTCTGAAGGGATAGCCGCACAATTAACTCTGATTAAAGGATGGCTTTTACGATTGCTAGTATTGTGAATGGCCTTGGCTATTAGTTCTTTTCCTGTTCCCGTTTCACCTAATATAAGTACAGTGGCGCTAGTGCTAGAGACTTGCTCTACAAGTGTAAGAACATCGCTTATTTCTTCACTTGAATACACCATATCTTCGTAATTGAAGGAAAGTGATATTTCTTCTTTTAAGAAAATATTCTCTTCTTCCAATTGTTTTTTTAATTGCTCTATTTCCAAATAGGATTTTTGCAAATCAAGTTCAGCTTTTTTTCGTTCTGAAATATCCCGAATAATACTGGTTATAAAATTTTGATTACTTACCTCCCATTTCGAAAAAGAAATCTCAATTGGAAACTCTGTACCGTTATTCCTTAGTCCATAAAACTCATGAGATTTGTTTTTTAATTTTCTAGTTGTATCGGTTTTTAGCCTATTTATACCTTCTCGATGTCTTTCCTTATATCTAGATGGAATTATTATATCAACATTATTATTTATAATATCTGAATAATTATATCCAAATAATTTTTTAGCGGCATTATTCCAGGAAGTTACATTCCCATCAAAATCAGTTGTAATAATAGCATCTGCAGCTGTTTGAGTTAAGGCTTTATTTAACTCTACACTTTTAATTAGTTCTTGTTCTATTTTTTTTCGCTCTGTAATATCGGTTGTTATTCCAAATATTAGCGACGGTTTTCCGTTGTCTAATCGTTTAAATATAGATTCCTTAGTATAAAGCCAAACCCAATTGCCTTTTTTATTTTTCATCCTATATTCATGCTCAATAAACTCTCCATCTTTTGTAGTTTGGTATTTGGGAAATGTGTTATTACAGTAAATCACAAAATCGTCAGGATGCATTAACTTTGAAATAAAAGTATCTCCAAAATTCTGAATTTCTTTTACAGAATAACCCAAAACCGTCATGATGCCATTGTTACTGTACACATTTATTTGTTCAATAATGTTATAAATATAAATAATGTCTGGTGAAGTTTGTAACAGGGACTCATTAAATGCTTGGCTTTCCCGAATTGCTTTTCTGGCGGCTTTATTTTTATCTTTTTCGGTTTTTAATTTAAAAGCATTTTTAATTGCAGGAGATAAACGTGCTAGGTTTGTTTTAAGTACATAATCCCATGCACCTCTTCTAATAGAGTCTGCAGCTATTTCTTCTGAAAGGGCCCCCGTAACTATAATAAATGGAATGTTTGGGGAAATTTTTTTTGCAAATTCAAGGGCTTCAAAGCCCGTAAATTGAGGTAAGTTATAATCTGAGAGTATTAAATTGGGTTTAAATGTTTTAAGGGCATTTATAAAGTCCTTTTCTGTGTCTACTAGTTTTAAATCAAATTCAAATTCATGAATTATCAAATTTTCTTTAATAAGTTCAGCATCCAACCCATTATCTTCGAGCATTAATAATTTAAATTTTCTCATTTATTTTCTTAGTTATAAAATGGCGATTCATTAAGAATTGCCCAGAACGATCCAAGATCTTTGATAGCTTTTACAAACTCTTCGAATTTTACAGGTTTTATTACAAAAGCATTTACGCCAAGATTATAACTTGTTATTAAATCGCTTTCCATTTTAGATGAGGTAAGAACAACAACCGGAATATCGTGAAGTAATTCACTTTCTTTAATTTGTTTTAGAACTTCTAAACCATCTATTTTGGGCATTTTTAAATCTAGTAGAACAACAATAGGGTTGTCATTTTCTCTAATCTTGTATTTACCACGTTTAAAAAGGTAATCTAAAGCTTCTTCACCATCTCTAACTACATCAACTTTATTGGCCAAATTAATATCATCAAGTGCTGCGAGTGTTAGCTCTATATCTTTTTGATCGTCTTCTACTAATAATATTCTTTTAAGATGTTTCATTATAATTTTTATTATTACTATAATTCTTGTCCTTTTTAAATAAATGTTAAGATATTATATTTTTGCCATTTGGCAAGGTGAAAAAGAAAGAAGCTCCTTTATCTACTTCTCCTTTTGCCCAGATTATTCCATTATGTTTAATTATTATTCGCTTTACATTTGCTAAGCCTATCCCAGTACCTGGGAATTCATTAATATTATGCAAGCGCTGAAATACACCAAACATTTTATCTACGTACTTTTGATTAAAGCCGGCACCATTATCTTTAATAAAATAAATGGTATTTTGGTTTTCATCTTTATCTACACCAATATGGATTTTAGATTTTTTAATATTATTGCTAAATTTTATTGCATTTGAAATAAGATTAATCCAAACTTGGGTTAAAAGAGAAGCATCAACATTAACGTCAGGCATATCATCAATTAGTATAGAAATTTTATTCTTTTTGATGTCTAAAGTGAAAGTTTCTAGAGCAGTATTAATTAATTTATTCATACTAACTTTTCTTTTTACAACTTCTTTTCTTCCCATTCTGGAAAAAATGAGCAGGTCATCAATCAAGGTGTTCATTTGTTTTGAAGAACTAATTATATTATCAATATAATTCTTTGATTTCTCATCTAGTATGTTTCTGTTTTTATTAAATAAAAGATTTGTAAAACCATCAATATGTCTAAGAGGCGCACGTAAATCATGTGAAACCGAATAAGAAAATGCTTCCAATTCTTTATTTGCTTCTCTCGCAATAACTGTCTGTTTTAGTAACTCAGCATTATTTATACTTAATACTTTAGTTTTATCATCTAATTCATTGTTTTTTTCTTCCAATTCTTTTGTTCTATTACTAACAAGTTCTTCCAACTTTTCTCGATATTTTTCTAGTTCGTCTTTGGCTTGTTTTTGTACTGTAATATCGTGAAATGAAATAGTTATATATTTTATGATGTTGTTTTCCTCAAAAACAGGTGAAGCATTGACATTTACCCAGGTAATATCTTTTCTATCTGGACGGTTGATGCCAATAAAGTAATCTGAAAAAGATTTCATTGATCGAAGTACTTTGTTTACAGGATATTCTTCAAGGGGCAATTCTATACCATCGTTTTTTACAAATCTCCACCGTGGGTCTATGGCCTTTTTCCCTTCCATTTGTTCAATACTAATCCCCAGAATCTCGCTTGCCTTAGGGTTGCTTAATATAATACTAGTATCCGCAGCGTGAAGAACAACCCCGGTACCTAAACTGTTCATTAGATTAAGATACTTTTTATTGCTTTCTTGTATTTTTTCTTCAGAAATTTTGCGCTCTGTAATATCAAGAATAACGGCTAAAGTAATAGGGCCTTCATCAGTCTCTATAGGGCTCAAGCTAATCTCAACAGGAATTTCTGTACCATCTTTTTTCAGGATAAATAAATCCATTCCTTTACCCATAGCCCTTTTCTGTGGCTTAGTATTATACTTATCCCGATGTTGTTTGTGGTCATTATATCGTTGAGGAATTAGTTTCTCTAAGCGGTTACCGATGAGTTCATTGCTGCTGTAATCAGTCATTATTTCCAGTTGCTTGTTAATATGTATAATTTCGCCACGATTATTCACCACTAGCATACTGTCAGAAGCAGATTCCATGATACTTCGAAATCTTTTTTCACTTTTTATTAATTTTTCTTCCGCCAGTTTGCGTTCGGTAATATCCATTGCCTGCACCAGAACATAGAGCGGATTGTTTTCCGCATCTCGAACGGTATTATATATTGCGAGGGCATTATGGCTATTCCCATTTTTTGAGAAAAATACATCTTCCGTGAATAAGGGTTCTTTCATAGAAACCGCTTGCATGACATTGTTTTTTATCTTTTCTTGCCATTCTTTACTATTTTTCCAAGTTGGTGATTGCCAGAATAATTTCCCAATACAATCTTCACGTTTTACCCCCTGTACTTTGAGGGGCAAATCATTAATCTCAATAGTATAACCCTCAGGAGAAAGAATTGCCATTGATACAAACTGCTGATTAAATGCAATATTAAAGCGTTCATTAATTTCTTTTAATTCTAGCTCAGCTCGTTTACGTTCGGTAATATTGGAGACAAAAGCAGTAAATCCTATAACATGTTGAAATTCATCATAAATGGGATTAAAAATTAATTCATACCAAAACCGGTTATCAGCTTCTCCATATTCCTGAATTTCGATAAACCGTTCGCCCTTTAAAACACGTTTGTAGTTAATTTTTGCTTTACGAACATCTTCCTCATTAGGTATAAATAAAGAGATATTTTTTCCGAGTTCAATGTCTACATCATATATATCTTTCATTTCCCTTACATGAGCCTGATTAAAACTCAAATAATTATAATCAGTATCTAAAGCAAACATGATGATATTATCAGGACTCTCTAAAATAGAACTAAGTAGTGAATTAGAATTTTGCAAATCTAATTCTGCTTGTTTTTGATCAGAAATATCTCTAAACTCAACAATTCTTACTTTTTTACCTTTATATGGTATTTCTCTAGCCTCTAAACGCAAAGGGTAAACTTCATTATTTTTACGAGTCCCTACAACTTCATATGGTTTTTCATAATCAGCTAAAATGTTTGCCATCACATTTTCTCTAAAGGATTCTTCGATCAACAACATACCGTCCATTCCTATTAACTCTTCTGTCGAAAAACCAGAAATTATAGATAGCCCTTTATTGCAATCCATAATAACTCCTTTATCATGTATAGCTATACCTCCGAAGGATGCATTGTGAAGCGCTTTAAAACGAGTTTCATTTTCTTGAGCTTCTTTTTTCGATTTTAATAGCTCTATCTCTTTCAATTTCCTCTCTGTAAGGTCAATAATAAATACAATATATTCATCATTGGTTTCTAAAAAAACGGACCCTCCAATTAATATTGGCACACGGTGGCCATCCTTATGATAGTATTCTTTTTCGAAAGGTGTCCAGGAACCTTTCTCCGCAGCTTCCTCCATGGCTTTCTGATCAAGGTCTAAATACTCCGGCGGTGTTAGTTTACCCCAGCTCACCCTTTCTTCAATAAGATCTTGTTTTGAATAACCTATCATATCCAACATTGTATCGTTAGCATCAATGATTTTTCCTTTTGCAGTAGAATGTAAAATTCCAATAAAGTTAGAGGATTTCCATCTTTCAAACCTTTCAGCACTCGCTCTTAGTGATTTTTCTGCAAGGACACTCTCAGTAATGTCTTGAAAAACACCCAATAATTTGGTCGGTTTGCCCTCTACACAAGTGACTTCACAAGTAGTTCTAACGTGGATGTGGCGCCCTTTGGTGGTTAAGGTTTCCAGTTTTAAATCATAACCTTTTCCATGTGTCATAGCCGCTTCTAAAGCCTTTGAAATAATACGACGTGAATCTGGTAAAAAATAATTAACGCCTGCGTCTACAGAAGGGTTAAATTCTTCTGGCGTTGTGTCGTGAATGTTATACGTTTCTTTTGTCCAAAATAAATTATTGCTAGCAATGTCTAATTCCCAACCACCTAATTTTGTGATAGCCTGTGTTTCTTCTAATAATTGATTACTTCTATTTAGCTTTAATTCAGCAAGCTTCTGCTCTGTGATATCATATCCAATATTGTAAATTAACCCGTCTTGTAGAATAAAGTTAGCCCACATCACTGTAAGTTTCTTCCCTTTTTTTGTAATTGGATTCCATTCATTGAAATTTCCATCCGGATTTGTAGTAACAGATAGCAACACTTCTTGTTGTATTTCTGGATTTGGATAGAAAAGCTTCAATGAATTATCATGAGAATTTAACTCATTTAAAGTCCAGCCAAAAGTTTGCTCACATTGCTTGTTCCAAAGTATACATTTACCATCTTTATCGAAGGCGTTAATTAGAACTGGAGAATTTTCAAATATAGTTCTAAAACGTATCTCACTCTCTTTAAGCGATATCTCAATTTTTTTTCTCTCTGTAATATCACGAATTGTTCCTATGAGAAATTTGTTACCATCACTGTCAATAAATCGGTTTTTCTTTGTAGAAAGGAATCTTGATTTTTCACCTTTAAGCGTAAGCAACTCTTCATTAATATTTTCTTGTCCATTTGCGATCACTTGCTTATCAATCTTTAAAAAGTTTTTTCGTTCATCTGATTCAACTTCATCTACAAGTGTTTTGCCAATTATTTCGGTCTTAGTTAGTTTAAATAAATTACAGAAGGAATCATTAACAAGTAGAAGCCTACTTTGGTCATCTTTTACAAAAACAGGATCTCCAATATTGCTAATGATATTATCAAGGTACATCTCACTCTTTACAGCAATTTCTTTGGCTTTTATTAGTTCTAGTTCTGCCAGTTTACGTTCAGTGATATCTATATGAGTACCAACTAATCTTATAGCCTTACCTGTTTTGTTAAAAAAAGCATTAGCTCGTGAATGAACATCAACCCATCGTCCACTCTTATGCTTCATTTTAAAATCAATTTCAAAAACATCTCGCTGTTTATTAAATAATTCTTCGAGCATTTTCATGGTTGTTTTCACATCTTCAGGTCTGGTTAATTTCTCCCAAACACTAAATTCATTAGGCAACTCATCATCTTGATAACCCAACATTTTCTTCCATCCTGGAGAAAAATAAGTTTCATTTGTTTCTATATTCCAATCGTATAAACCATCTTTTGTAGCATCCATTGCTAACTCATATCTTTCTTTTTGATCATTTAAAACCTTTTTAGCAATTATACGGTCGGTAATGTCCTGAACGGTTCCACGCATACCGAGAATTTCCCCTGCGCAGTCATGGGTGATTCCTGCCACCGTTTCAAAATAGCGCCATTCACCACTTGTATGCCTCCCTCGGAACTCACGCTTAAATGGATTACCAGTTTCCAAGCATGACATTAAATTAGAATTATACTCCTCTTTTTCATCAGGATGGATGAGTTGATTAAATCCGTCTTTTGTTATTTTGAATTCATTTGTTTTAAGTCCAAACAGATTAAAAAGTTCATCAGACCACCAAAGTTCATCGTTGTAGATATCACCTTCAAAACTACCTATTTGAGCAACCGATTGTGCCTCACGCAAGCGAAGCTCACTCATTCGTAAATTGATTTCAGCTTGTTTACGTTTACTTATATCTTTAATGGTTCCGGTTATCTTGGTGCGTACACCTTTATGGTCATATTCTTTTTTGGCATTTCCAAGGATCCAAATTACTTTTTTGTCTTTAGGACGAATGATTCTAAATTCGGAAGAGACATGGTCTAAATTAGTTTTGTCAAGAAGTAGTTGTGCATTTTCATAGTCCTCGGGATGTACAAAGTTTATCCATCCCTGTATGTCTCTTATATAAGATTGATCGATCCCAATAATCTCATCGCATATTGATGAAGTTTCAAATAAATCTGTACTATCGTCAAAAATAAAAGTCCCTAATCTTGTGATTTCCAGCGCTTCTTTAAATTTTTCTTCACTTTCTATTAAACTAAGCTCGGCATGCTTGAGCTTAGTAATATCTACCATGATCCCACGCAATTTATAAGGAGCACCATCTTTAATCACAACATTGACAATATCCCTCAACCAAAATATCTCACCGTTTTTGGAAACAAAACGATACTCAAAATCGTGTGGTAATTTTTTTTTGGTTTGAGAAGCACAATAATTAACGGTTTTGACTTTGTCTTTCTCATAGATATTGCTGGCCCAAAAACCATCCTTATACCAATCTTTGATTGGAAAACCCAATAGGCGTTCCGCTTTCTTACTTACAAAATTAAACTTAAACGTTTGTGCATCTGCCTCCCACACAATTCCATCTGTAGAATCTACTAAATCTCTGAATCGGTCTGTGTTAAACTTAGCAACTTCTTCAGCATTCTTTAGTTTAGAATCTATCTTTGTGTTTTGTGTTTCAGTTTTAAACTTCTTTAATTTTTCAACCTCTGTCTTTAGTTGATCAATTTCAGTTAAAAGTTGTGCTTCAGTCTTGGTGTTAAAGTTTTTCATAATAAAATAGTGGGGAGTTATTTATTAAGTTTTTAAAGATAGTAATATTTAAATATTATTGCTAAATAATCTGCAATACATTGGCTCTATTATCTATGGTTACGCGAATAAAATAATTCCCAGTTTGAATTACTGTATCGAAATTTTCAATTATTTTTTGTCGCACTACTAATGTTTGAACAAACAATTTATAGGAAACAAAATTAAGAGTACATTTTTTTTATTTTAATTGAATTTTGATTAGTAAATAGTTTTAATACTAATTAAAAACAAACACAAACTTCATACCTACAACTGTATCATTATCTAATCGTTAAACAGATTACTATATGCATTCAACTAATCTTTTCAATTAATCTTAAGAAAATACAAGGCAAAAAAAAAACCTTCAAATTCGTTGAAGGGTTTTTAATTATATAAATAGAAAAGAAAATGTAGTTTTCCTATTCCTTTATTTTAAGGGCATTTTTCGCTAGTTTTTTCCCCAACTCTACTCCCCATTGGTCATAACTAAATATATTCCAAACAACCCCTTGTACAAAAAGTTTGTGTTCATATATTGCGATAAGGCTCCCTAAATTTTTGGGAGTTAACTTACTAATAAGGATGGTATTGGAAGGTTTATTTCCTTTAAAAGATTTAAAATTATC
>MAAC01018477.1_pt1 | contig 56235 bp, 61 predicted proteins | sample 1115981 | NCBI WGS metagenome assembly MAAC01 (sample SAMN04961126, study PRJNA320927) | seawater metagenome | isolation source: sample BD02T64 sea water enriched with oil for 64 days | place: USA:Gulf of Mexico | collected 2013-07-27 | reverse complement strand
GTTTTACCGCCTGGGGTGTTGAGATTGCCCGCGAGGTTGGTCTGACCTTGATCGGCCGTATGCGGGGGCAGCGGTTTGTGTGTTTGGCGGGTGAGGAGAGGTTGGAGCGGGATGTAGACCCTGCGACCGTGGTAGTTGAGGATAAGAAACATCGAAGGAAGAGCGCGGGGTGATTTGCTTAGGGCAGCTCCTGACCCTGGGTGGGTGCAAAGCGCCCTCCCGTGGGGAGGGTCGGGCGCTGCCCGGCGGTGCCGCCGGGTGAAGGACACAGCGGTGAATTTGAAGCAAAGTGATGATAAGTTTGAGGCGGGCAGATGACTAGCAATCCGAAAGCGGCGGAAATTGAATTTGCATCTATGCAAGAGATGCAAGCCTTGGTTGCGAAACTGCGCCAACGTGGTTTGCGTAGTCCACGTGACCAGTGGGTGATTGAAGCCTGCAGTGTTTCCTTTTTCTCTGTTCCTATATTGCTAGCGCTGAGTGGCAGCATTGATCGTATCGCCTTGGTCGCCTTTTTTATTGGCTACTTGTATTTGCGGTGGTTCGATAGAGTTGCAAAGCCGGTGCTGCAACGGAAATTTGCCCCAAAGGAATTGCTTCCTGATGGGCTGCCTATGAAGGTGCGTGTTAGTTCCGGTGGTCTACGCATTGAACATGGAGAAAATAGAGCTGAGTATTCATGGTCTTGTGTCGCGATCAACAAGGTAACGGATTTAGGCTATATTTTTCGGATAGAGCCTGAGCGCGCGCTGGCCCTTCCTTTCGATAAACTTCCTCCTGACTGGAATGCTGATCGATTGATTGCAGAAATTGAGACGTGGACGACGAGGAATATTGCATGACCAAGCTCCTCGGTATAATCCTCGCCGGAGGACAGGCTACCCGCATGGGCGGCGGGGACAAAGGCATGCTGCGCCTCGGCGGTCAAACCCTGCTGACCCGCGTGATCGAACGACTGGAGCCACAGGTCGCTGGCATGGCGTTAAACGCCAATGGTGACTCGATGCGCTTTGCTGAATTCGGCCTGCCAGTACTCCCCGACAGCATCGACGGCTACGCTGGACCACTGGCCGGAGTGCTGGCCGGGCTGGATTTTGCCGCCGAACAGGGCGCCGAACATATAGTCACCGCCGCAGCCGACACGCCATTCTTCCCCCAAGATCTGGTCGAGGTGCTGCAACTTGCCGCCAAGCTGGAAGGCACCAATATCGCCCTTGCTGCAACTCCGGATCCTGAACGCGGCACCCTGCGGCAGCCAACCTTTGGTCTCTGGCCCGTGGTGCTGCGCGAGGATCTTCGCGCGGCCCTGAACGACGGAGTGCGCAAAGTGGTGCAATGGACCAGCCGCCACAATGCGGCAGATGCCATGTTTCCCAACTGGGACTATGATCCTTTCTTTAATATCAACCGCCCCGGGGACCTGCAAAAGGCCGAGGCAATGCTGGCAGAGCACTCATGAAAATATACGGCATCACCGGCTGGAAGAATTGCGGCAAGACCGGGTTGATGGAACGGCTGGTAAACCATTTCACAATGCACGGCCTGACAGTCTCGACGATTAAACACGCACATCACTCGACGGATGTGGATCAACCCGGCACCGATAGTCATAGGCATCGACAGGCAGGTGCCTCCGAAGTGATCCTGGCCTCGCGCCACCGGGTGGCCGTCATGCAGGAGCTGCGCGGAGCTGAGGAGCCGCCGCTGGCCGACCTTTTGGCGCGGCTGGCTCCGGTCGATCTGGTGCTGGTCGAGGGCTATAAACGCGAAGACCATCCCAAGATCGAGGCGCATCGTGCGGTGGCAGGTCAGTCATTGATCGCCCCCAACGACAGCTCTATCCACGCAGTGGCCAGCGATACGCCGCTGGACTTGGATCGCCCGGTGTTTGATCTGGACGATACAGCAGCGATCGCGGCGTTTATCTTGACCGAGTTGGAACTCAGCAACGAGACCCCGGAATGATCAAACCACCTCCCCTGCGCAACGACTGTTTCGCGCTGCCAGCTGGAACGCACTGGACGCCAGTGGACGAAGCCCTGGCAGCCCTGCGCGACCGGCTGCAACCCGTCACAGCCGAGGAAATCCTACCCCTGGATCTGGCGTTAGGGCGGGTGTTGGCCGCGGATGTTTCCGCGCAGCGCTCAAACCCGCCGCTGCCAAATACAGCCGTGGATGGTTATGGTTTTGCCGGACCGATACCCGACGGGGCACAAGCCCTGCCTTTGGTTCAAGGACGTTCAGCCGCGGGCATTCCGTTTGACGGAACGGTGCCTGCAGGGTTGGCAATCCGGGTGCTGACCGGTGCTGCTCTGCCCACGGGTGTCGATACCGTGATCCTGGAAGAGGATGTGACCTGCGATGGCAGCCAGATTGCCTTTCATGGACCGCTGAAGAAAGGCGCTAACGCCCGTCGTGCGGGTGAGGACGTTGCCGAGAAGGACGTCATACTGCGGCAGGGCCGGGTGGTGACCCCCGCTGATCTGGCTCTGGCTGCTGCGACAGGGGTATCAGAACTGTCCGTTCGTCAGCAGTTGCGGGTTGGTATTCTGTCCACCGGCGACGAGCTGGTCGAGGCGGGGCAACCCGCAGGCAACGGCCAGATCTATGATGCCAATCGGCCAATGCTGCGGGCACTGCTGCTCCAGATGGGTTTTGACGCCGTGGATCTGGGCCGGGTGGGTGACGACCGAGATGCCCTGGAGGTACGGTTGGACAGCGCTGCTACGGAGGTCGACGTTATCCTGACCAGCGGCGGTGCCTCTGCAGGCGACGAGGATCACGTCTCGGCGCTGCTGCAAGAGAAGGGCGCAATTCAGCACTGGCGTATTGCACTGAAACCTGGCCGCCCACTGGCGCTGGGAATGTGGCAAGGCACTCCGGTGTTTGGTCTGCCCGGTAATCCAGTTGCGGCGCTGGTCTGTACTCTGATTTTTGCGCGCCCGGCACTGGGGCTGATGGCTGGGGCTGGCTGGTCCGAGCCTCAAGGCTTTTTGGTGCCTGCTGGGTTTGAGAAACGTAAAAAGTCGGGACGGCGGGAATATTTGCGCGCACGCGTCCGGCAGGGGCGTGTCGAGGTCTTTGCCTCCGAGGGCTCGGGCAGGATCAGCGGTCTCAGCTGGGCCGAAGGGCTGGTCGAAATCAACGACGCGGCCATTCATATCAAAGCCGGCGACATGGTGCGGTTCATTCCGTACAGCAGTTTTGCTCTGTAACCCACGGCTCCCGCCCGTCATTGGGCCTTTAGCCCGCTTCCCGTTGGGCCTGGCGCCGCGCTATGCGCGCCGCGGTTCTCTGTTGAAAGACCTTGGGGGATTACTGGGGTAGTCCACTAGTGTGCCGGACAGCGTGAAAATCACTCAACCCTGCTCTTCTTTTTGTTAAAAATACCTCCGCCGGAGGCCGCCGCGCAAAGCGCGGCGTCAGGCCCAACCAGAGCGGCGCATTTTTGATGGGTTTGCGATGGACGGGAGGGCCTGGTTGCTTGCTAGTCGAAGGTGCCAGCCACTCGTCCCAGTAGCATGAAGGCGCGTGCTGTGCGGGTTTCGCCAAGGGCGGAGATCTCGGTGTCCGAGGCCTCACTTTCGAACTCTGCGAACATCTGGTCAAACCGGCGCAGGAAATGATGCGCAGCGTCGCGAAAGATCGGGTCTTGTTTCATACGTGCAGAGGTCAGTGCCAGTGAGGTGCGGTCGCGAACGCCGCCAAGGGCCGCCACTGGGCGCCCACGGGCCCCTTGGGCAAACTGCCGCCAGATCTCGGGGCGGGCCATGTCGGGGCGCAGGTCGTCCATGTAAATGCCGTCCTGGCTGAGCAGGGTCAGCACATCCTGTGCGGCCTGGATCACCTGGGCCGCCTTGCGGTCCTGCAGTGCCTGACGCAGGGCGGCAAAGCCTTCCTCGTCATCAGCGGTCTCTGGGAAATTGAGCGCTCGGATGAAGTTGGTCATCGACAGCGATGGGGCAATGTCTTCGGCTGTGGTTCCCAACGCCAGCAACCCCTGATCCTCAGCGGGCTTTTCTGCGACAGCAGCCGGAATAGCAGGCCGCGGAGTGTCGCGGCGACTAGAGTGAAAAGTGGCCAGAGTGGTTTCGGTTTTACGGGTGGCCTCGGCAATTTCGTCCAGCTTTTTAGTGACCGACGGCTCGCTGCCCGCCGTGCTCTGCTGCTGTTGCAGCACATAGGCGCTGCGTAGCCCGTCGATCGCCGCATGCAGGCGCTGGCTCTCGTCGCGCATGACTTTGCTGGAGCGGATCGCCGTTGCAGCCACCCAGACCATCACCACTGGCATCAGGACCATCAGCACTGCCATCAGCTGATACAGTCCAGCAAGGTCCATCGCCTCTCCGGATTGGTAAAAACAGAACCAGCCAGCCCCCAGGACCCAGGTGATGCTGAGCACCAACGCCACGATTTCGACGCGAGTTATAGCGTCGCCGCGCGGCGGATCATACAGCCCTGTGGAGGGGCTGTGATGAAGGTCTTGCTCTGAGAGGGGTCCGGTCATATGGGCGGCGCTCGGGTTCAGGAGAGGGGATCAGGAATAGACGATCTTCAGCACTTCGTAAGCGCGCTGGCCACCGGGGGTGCGCACTTCTACGCTGTCACCTTCTTCTTTGCCGATCAAGGCGCGGCCAATCGGCGATTTGATGTTCAACATCCCGCGTTCCACATCGGCCTCGTATTCGCCGACGATTTGCCAGGTCTTCTCTTCGTCGGTGTCTTCGTCCACCAGCGTGACCTTGGCGCCAAATTTGATGGTGCCCGACAGTTTCGCTGGATTGATCACTTCAGCAAAGCTAATCACGCCTTCCAGCTCTTTGACGCGCCCCTCGATAAACGAGTGCTTTTCGCGGGCCGAGTGGTATTCGGCATTCTCGGAAAGATCGCCATGTTCGCGGGCCTCGGCAATGGCCTGGATGATCGCAGGGCGCTCGACGGTCTTCAGGTTTTTAAGTTCAGCTTCGATGGCGGCATAACCGCTCGGGGTCATCGGAATTTTATCCATGTGACTTGGTCCAGATATCTATAACAGTGCGTGTCAATTTAAAAAAAATCGGCGCCCCGATGCGGTCTGCATCGAGGCGTCAAGTTGAGTTGACAATTATCTGACCCAAACTGCTCCCTAAATGCAAGGGGCAGGGACAAACTGTTGGCAGTCAAATCCCTTTGCGGGGCGAGTTTAGCGTAAAACTGCTCATTTAAGGCGCTTCTGGCGTGTCGTACTGCACCAGTTCAAATTCAATTTTGTCATTGTCATGAAAATAGAACCGCCGTCCGGGTTCGTAATCTCCGTGGTTGCTGGTTTTGAAACCAGCCTTTATCACGGCCGCCTCGCAGGCATCTAGGTCGTTGACTATAAGAGCCACATGGTTCAGCCCACCGACGGTTGTATAGCTGGATCCCTTGGGGCTGGCGGGCTTTGCTGGTCGGTACAGCGCAAGATAACTGTTTTCCTCGCCGACGTGCACAGTGTAGCCACCATCGATACTGTCCCCGGACCAGCGGATGTGCCAGCCAAAGACCTCGCACATCCAGGCGGCGGTGGCCTTGGGGTCGGCGACGGTGAAATTGGCGTGTTCAAGTGTTGCGGGCATATTACTGGCTCCTTTGCGATGTTGTTTTGACTTGAGTCGGCCTACCGTAATTTCTAAACCTAACTTGAGGTCAAGGTAATTATTCAACCAGATTAGGAGGGCGCAATGGCTGCATCCAGTGGTGTTTCAATAGGCTATTTGGCGGACCGCACCGGTCTGGCAGTATCCGCGATTCGATATTACGAGGCGCAGGGGTTGATTACCCCCTGGCGCAACAACGGCGGCCAACGGCGGTTCTTCCGCGCTGATATACGTCGGCTCAGTTTCATCATGATCGCCCAGCAGATTGGTTTTTCTCTGCCCGAGATACGGGGCTTCCTTAAGGCGCTGCCCGGTGGGCGCACTCCGACGCCCGAGGATTGGGCGAAGATTTCCGAAGGCTTTCGTGACCACCTGGATCAGCGTATCGAGACCCTGCAGCAGTTGCGCAGCAATCTGGATGGCTGCATCGGTTGTGGTTGTCTTTCGTTGCCAAAATGCGCGTTGTACAACCCCAAAGACCGGGCCGCGCAAAATGGGCAGGGGCCCCGGTATCTGATGGGAGATCACGCCGAGACGGAAAATAACCCCTGAGTGACGAAATTTTGCGCGTTTTGGCTTCAAACACCTGTTCTAGTGGTCCGTAACGTAGAGTACGGATTGACCTTTGTAGTGGGTGACCGCTAATCAATCGCGAAACAAAGTTGCGCCCAGCGGGGCCGGTAGCGAAATATAGCCAAGGAGCAGCTCATGGCCGAGTTCGAACGCGAAGCGATGGAATATGATGTAGTGATCGTCGGGGCTGGCCCTGCCGGTCTGTCCGCCGCCATCCGACTGAAACAGCTGGACGCTGATCTGGACGTCGTGGTGCTGGAAAAAGGTTCTGAGGTTGGCGCGCATATCCTGTCCGGTGCGGTGCTGGACCCCTGCGGGTTGGATGCGCTGATCCCCGACTGGAAAGCCAAAGGCGCGCCGCTGACGGTGCCGGTCAAAGACGACAACTTCTTTATGCTGGGCGAGGCGGGCCAAGTCCGTATTCCCAACTTGCCGATGCCTCCGCTGATGAACAACCACGGCAACTATATCGTGTCGATGGGCAACGTCTGCCGCTGGATGGCCGAGCAAGCTGAAGAAATGGGTGTCGAGATCTTCCCCGGCATGGCCTGCTCCGAACTGGTGTTTGGCGACAACGGTGAAGTCAAAGGTGTCGTGGCTGGTGAGTTTGGCAAAAACGCCGACGGCACCCCTGGTCCAGGCTATGAGCCGGGCATGGAGTTGCACGGCAAATATGTCTTCCTTGGCGAAGGTGTGCGCGGTTCGCTGAGCAAAGAGGTGATCGCCAAATACGACCTGCAGTCGGGTCACGAGCCGCAGAAGTTCGGCCTGGGCATGAAAGAGATCTGGGAGATTGATCCCGCCAAGCACAAGGAAGGCTCGGTCACTCACACCATGGGCTGGCCTTTGGGTAGCAATGCCGGTGGCGGCTCGTTCATCTATCACCTGGACAACAATCAGGTCTACGTCGGCTTTGTGGTGCATCTCAACTACCGCAACCCCAACGTCTTTCCCTACATGGAATTCCAGCGTTTCAAACATCACCCGATGATCGCGGATCTTCTGAAGGGCGGAAAACGGGTTGCATACGGCGCCCGTGCGATCACCGAGGGCGGTTATCAGTCGATGCCCAAGATGGTGGCACCGGGTGTGGCGCTGCTGGGCTGTGCCGTTGGTATGGTCAACGTGCCGCGTATCAAGGGCAACCACAACGCCATGTTCTCGGGCAAGGCTGCAGCCGAGGCTGCCTTTGCCGCGATCAAGGCGGATCGCGCCGGTGATGAGCTGACCACCTATGAAATCGAAGTCCGTCAGGGTGTAATTGGCAAAGACCTGAAAAAGGTGCGCAACGTCAAGCCGTTGTGGTCCAAGTACGGTCTGGTGGCTTCTCTGATGCTGGGCGGCATGGACATGTGGACCAACACCCTGTTTGGCTTCTCGTTCTTTGGCACGGTCAAGCACGGCAAGAACGACGCGCTGGCCACCGAAGAGGCTAGCAAGCACAAGATGATCGACTATCCCAAGCCGGATGGGAAACTGTCGTTCGACCGTCTGACCAACGTCAGCTTTGCGATGACCAACCACGAGGAAAGCCAGCCCTGCCACCTGCAACTGGCCGATCCCGCCGTGCCAATTGGCGTCAACCTGCCCAAGTTCAACGAGCCGGCACAGCGTTACTGCCCGGCGGGCGTTTACGAGATCGTCGAAAAAGACGGCAAGCCCGAGTTCGTAGTGAATTTCCAGAATTGCGTCCACTGCAAGACCTGCGACATCAAGGATCCCAGCCAGAACATCACCTGGATCACCCCGCAGGGCGGCGACGGACCCAACTACCCGAACATGTGATCAAACTGCCCGGCAGCAATGCCGGGCAATTCCTGTTCTGCGGGCAGGACACGGCCCCAAAATTTACCACGATAAGCAAAAAACCGTGTATTGCCCCTCTGCGCTGATCGGCGCCATTGCGTCCTAAGCTCTGAACACCTAGCTTGGTGTAAAATCCAAGCAGCGAGGCATTCGATCCGGTGACTTTCCCTTTCCGACGCGCCGCAACGGCGGCTTTGGCCCTTTCCTTGACATTTGGTGCAGGGGCTCAGGCCACGGCACAGGAGCCTGCGGGCGCTTATCTGGCAGGCCGCGCCGCCACCTATGCCAATGATTTCGCAGCAGCAGCCGATTATTACACCCGGGCGCTGGTACGTGATCCGCAGAACGCGGTGTTGATGGAAAGTGTGGTCTTTGCCCAACTGGCACTGGGCGAGTTGCGACGCGCTCTGCCTGTGGCACAGCGCATGTGGGACGACAGTATCAACAGCCAAGTCGGCAATATGGTGATGCTGGGCGGGTTCAGTCAGGCGCAAGACTATCAGGCATTGCTGGACCGCGATTTGACCACGCAGGGCGTTGGCCCGCTGGTGGACGGTCTAACCACCGCCTGGGCCCATCTGGGCGCTGGCGATCTGACACAGGCGCTGGCACAGTTTGACAGCGTGGCCGAGGATGACGGGCTGCGGATGTTTGCGCTTTATCACCGCGCCCTGGCTCTGGCCTCGATCGGCGATTTTGAGGCGGCCGAGGCGATGTTTGCTGCCGACAATGGCAGGCTGACCAAGATCACCCGCCGGTCAGTGCTGGCACGGGTGCAGATCCTGTCGCAACTGGGTCGCAACGATCAGGCGATGGAGATTCTGAGTGATGCCTTTGGCACCCGGCTCGACCCCGGTCTGAGCAACATCGTTGACCATCTCAGTGCAGACAAAACGCTGCCCTTTACCCAAGCCGCCACAGTTACTGATGGTATCGCCGAGGTGTTCTATACCGTGGCCTCGGCCCTTAGCGGCGAAGCGGCAGATGATTATGTGTTGGTTTATGCCCGCATGGCGAGCAGGCTCAGCCCCACCCACGTGGACGCGGTGCTGCTTAGCGCTGAACTGCTGGATAGTTTGGGACGCTACGAGCTGGCTGTTGCCACCTACAAGCAGGTTCAACCGGGTCACCCCGATTATCACGCCGCTGAAATGGGTCGCGCCGAGGCGCTACGCCGCGCCGCCAAACCGGACGCCGCAATTGAGGTTCTGGACCAATTGACCCGTGAATTCTCGGATCAACCAACGGTCTATTCCGCGCTGGGGGATCTGCTGCGCCAGCAAGAAGACTATGCCAAGGCTGTTACGGCCTACGACACAGCAGTGTCGTTGATGGAACAGAACGACGTGGCAAGCTGGTTCCTGCTCTATGCCCGCGGCATCAGCCTGGAGCGTCTGCATCAATGGGACCGCGCCGAGGCCGATTTCCGTGCCGCACTGGAGCTGAACCCGAACCGCCCCGAGGTGCTGAACTATCTGGGCTACTCGCTGGTCGAAAAACAGATCAAGCTGGACGAAGCCCTGAGCATGATCGAACGCGCTGTCGCCGCGCGCCCCGACTCGGGCTATATCGTCGATTCTCTGGGCTGGGTGTTGTACCGCCTTGGCCGCTATGACGAGGCCGTCGCCCATATGGAGCAGGCGGTAGCGCTGATGCCGGTGGATGCAGTGGTCAACGACCACCTCGGCGACGTGTTCTGGGCTGTTGGTCGCTATCTCGAGGCCGAGTTCCAGTGGAAGCGAGCACTGTCCTTTGTTGATCCCGAAGACACTGACAGCGAGGCTGACCCCGACCGCATTCGCCGCAAGCTGGAAATTGGTCTGGACCGTGTCCTGACCGAAGAAGGCGCCGAACCGTTAAAGCTCGCCAATGACGGTTGAGGCTTTTGCCCCGGCCAAGATTAACCTGACATTGCATGTGACCGGCCAGCGCGACGACGGGTATCACCTGCTCGACTCGCTGGTGGTCTTTGCGGATATCGGCGATCGGATCTGGCTGTCTCCGGGTGATGCGCTGTCGCTGGACGTCTCAGGTGAGTTCGCCGAGGGGGTGCCGACGGATGATCGTAATCTGGTCTGGCAAGCTGCCGACGGGGTGGGGTGGACAGGACGGGTTCACTTAGAAAAAACACTCCCTCATGGTGCCGGAATTGGCGGTGGATCATCTGACACTGCTACTGTGTTGAAATCGCTGGCCGCGCAGGGATTTCCCACAGCAGATGGATTCCCGCTCTCGCTGGGGGCGGATGTCCCCGTATGCATGTCGGCACAGGCGTCGCGTATGCAGGGCATCGGCGAGAAGATCACCCCGGTTGCTTTGCCCAAACTGCCGGCCCTTTTGGTCAACCCCGGCGTCCAAGTGCCAACTGGCACCGTATTCTCGTCCATGGAAACGCGCGACAATCCACCGATGCCGTCCATCATTCCGGATTTCTCTACGCCCCAGGACTGTACAAATTGGCTGTCTGAGCAACGCAACGACTTGCAGACCTCCGCCATTGGCGCCGCGCCGCAGATCAAGCAAGTCTTGTCTGCATTAGACAGTACAAAAGACGTACAGCTGACCCGTATGTCAGGCTCGGGAGCAACCTGTTTTGCGCTCTACCCTACAGTGAAAGCAGCACATTTCGCTGCCAGTGAGATCGCCGATGGTTATCCAGACTGGTGGTGTGTCGCAACCGAGCTGAGTTAAGGCGCTAGGCCTGCGGCCCAAGACGGTTCAGCGTCAACAGCCATCTGGAGAGACATCAATGCCAAGACTGGCCAGCAGGTGATGTTGTTGCCCAGCGGATATCATCATGCCGGCATGGCTGCTCAGGGCGGGTAGATCCATCCCATGTAGGTCGCTGCCGCGCAGATCAGCTCCGGCAAAATTGGCATCCACCATTTCAATGTTTTGCAGGTCACAATCACGTAGAGCGGCATTTACCAGCCGAGATCCCTGAAAGCTAGAAAACGATAGGTCACAGCCCTCAAACTCGCATGAGGTCAGATCCAGCTTGTCGAACAGCGCATCGGTTACTTTGCAATTCTTGAAACGCGCCGCGCCAAAGTGCTTTCTACCCGCCGATTGCACAAACTTAGTGTTCTCAAATTGCACACCCCGCATCTGACAGTCTTCCAAAGACAGGCTAAAGGCCTGGCATCCGGTCACTTTGACCAGCGACATGTTGCATTTGCCAAAGCTGGCGCGCTCCAAATCGCAAAAGCGAAAACTGCTGCTGGTGCTGGTCGCACCCTCAAAGAACACGCAGCTGTCAAACCGGGCATCGCGCAGATTTGTGCCGACAAATTCACAGTTCAGGAACTTGCAGTTGCGCCAATGGCTCGCGGTCAGGGTGTCGCCCCTAATCTGGGTGTCGCGCACCAGGCAGTCCACAAAGATCAGCTCGTCCTCGCCTCCGATCCACTCAAAATCAAACCCCGAGAGATCTTTCCCCGAACACCCCGCATTGTGTTCAATCTCATCACGCAGGGCTGTGATCGCACTATCCGGGGGCACAGGGGAAATCTCCAAAGTAACAATATGATCCAAGACCTAACGGCTGGCTTGGCCTTTTGGCAAACAAATCAGATGACTCTGCCCGAGGCTTCTTCTTGTCTAAAATACCTCAGGGGTGAATTGACCCAGTCGGGTCAAGAGGGGGCGGCGCCCCCTAACACCTCTCAATTCAAACGCGCGACCACGTAATCCGCCAGATCATGCAGCATCTGCCGAATGGGATGCTCAGGCAGAACCCGCAACGCGTCTTTGGCTTTGTTGGCCCAGGCATAGGCATCGTCGCGCGTTGCCGATAGCGTATCATATTTATCCATCAGCTCTAACGCATGCTCCAGGTCGCCATCCACCTGACGCCCCTTCTCGATGGTCCGCTTCCAGAATTCGCGTTCTTCCTCGGTGGCCTGCGCCACTGCTTTGATCACCGGCAATGTCAGTTTGCGCTCGCGGAAATCATCGCCGACGTTCTTGCCAGTGGCCTTGGCATCGCCCTGATAGTCCAGCAAATCATCGGCGATTTGAAACGCAATCCCCAGCGCATCCCCATAATCGAACAGCGCTTTGACCTGTGCCTCGTCCGCATTGGCAATCACGCCACCCACTTCGGTCGCCGCCGAAAACAACGCCGCCGTCTTGCCGCGCACCACCTGCAAATAGATGTCCTCACCTGTTTTCAGGTCCTGCGCTGCAGTCATCTGCAACACTTCGCCTTCGGCAATGGTGGCCGAGGCGTTGGCGAGAATATCTAGCACGCGCAAGCTGCCGGTCTCGACCATCAATTGGAAACTGCGCGAGAATAGATAGTCGCCGACCAGAACCGATGATTTGTTGTCCCACAGCAGGTTGGCGGTGGGACGACCACGGCGCTGGCCGCTTTCATCAACCACATCGTCATGTAGTAGGGTGGCAGTGTGAATGAACTCAACCGTGGCGGCCAGTTTCAGGTGGTGCTCGCCGTCATAGCCGCACATCTTGGCTGCTGCCAATGTCAGCATGGGGCGCAAACGTTTGCCGCCGGCCCCGACCAGATGCGCGGTGACCTCTGGGATGCGCGGTGCGTGTTTTGACGCCATTCGGGTCTGGATCAGCGTGTTCACCGCCTCCATTTCACCACTCAGGGTCGCCGCTAATAGTTCATGCGGCTTTTGCGCCATGCTTTGGTTCATCACATTCCCGATTGCAAGGCTCGACATCCAGCCGCCCTTGCCCTTAGATCCCATCTTATGAAGGAACTTTTACGCAGCACCGACCCGACCATCATGGCCTTTGCCACCGCCCTTCTTGAGGGAGAGGATATAGACTGCTTTCAGGTCGACGTAAATATGAGCATTCTGGAAGGTGGCATCGGAATTTTTCCGCGCCGCCTGTTGGTGCGCGTTGATGATCTTGCCGCCGCCGAAGTGGTTATGCGCGACAATGAAATCCCCCTGGGCAGATGAGTGAATTTGAAGACAGTGCACTGACCTGCAATGATTTTCTGGGTGGCAAGGTGCGCCTTTGGCAACCCAAGGGCGGTTATCGTGCCGGGGTGGACCCGGTGCTGCTGGCCGCCAGCGTGCCAGCACAGGCGGGCCAGCGAGTGCTTGAACTGGGTTGCGGCGCCGGGCAGGTGTTACTCTGTCTTGGCGCTCGGGTGCCGCGGCTGCAGATGGTCGGGGTCGAGCTGCAATCAGGTTATGCAGAACTGGCACAACGAAACAGTGTTGAAAACGATATAGAGCTGGAAGTGGTGCCCGCCGACCTGACCGGGTTGCCCGAGGATCTACGCCAGCGTCAGTTTGATCATGTGTTGGCCAATCCGCCTTATTACTCTCGCGGCGCGCACAGTCCGGCTACCGATGCCGGACGGGCCACGGCCCTGGGTGAGCAGACTCCGCTGGCGCTGTGGATTGAGGTGGCGGCCAAGCGATTGGCACCGCAGGGCGTGCTGCACATGATCCAGCGGATGGACCGATTGCCGGAAATGCTGATCGCCTGTGATGGCCGTCTGGGCTCAATTGAGGTGCTGCCGCTGGCGGCGCGGGTGGGACGGGCACCAGAGCTGTTGATCCTGCGGGCCCGCAAATCCGGTCGGGCGGCGTTCCGCCTGCATGCGCCTTTGATCTTGCACCAAGGTGAGCGGCACGAAGTGGATGGCGATAGTTACCAACCCTGGGTAGCCGCCATCTTGCGCAAGGGCAAAGCACTGGATTGGCCGGGCTCCCGGTAGTGTTGCGCGCGGTTCCGCCGCTTGAGTTGTGATCGCCGGCAGAATCTAGCCGAAAGTGACAGTATCATGACAAATGGATGCGTCTGCGGCGTGACAGATCCAGATTCATGTGGTCCACTCATCTGGCAAACTTAGCTTTTAAGGAGGATTGCCATGAGCCTCAGCTCGCATCTGGTTGAACTGAAAAAGAAGCACGATCACCTGAGTAATGAAGTGGAAGTTGCGCAACGCGCACCTAGCACGGACGGGTTGCAAATCGCCGAGATGAAAAAGCAGAAGCTGAAACTCAAGGAAGAGATAGAGCGCCTATCGCATGTCGAACTGACCTGACGTAATGCGGGCAGGGGCCGGCAGGCCCCGCCCAACACGTACAGGCGAAACTGTTAGCCTTTATCCGTCGCGCTGGATGCTTCGCGTCGGGACGAGGAGGCGCTGGCCCGCGCTGCAATTACAGCGCCCAGGGTGATCAGCCCGGCTGCCAGAGCCAGCCCCCAGGACGGCGCCGCAATTCCAGCAATGACCAAAACCAATGTCGACAGCAGTGGCGCGCTGTAAGAACTGGTGCCCAACATTTGAATGTCGCCCTGTTTGACGCCAATATCCCAAACATAGAACGCCAGCCCCACTGGCCCCAGCCCCAACAATAGGGTCGAGGTCCAGCCCAAGGCCCCCACTGGCCAGACGGTCTCTTCAAGCGCGAAGTGCAGCCCCCAGGATGCTGCAGCCGTGGCCACGCAGAACACCGCAACCGAACTGGTCGGGGCCGATCCCACCAGCCTTGAAATCACCGAATACCCGGCCCAGGTCAGTGCGCAAAGCAGGGCCAGCCCATAACCGGGCAGGTATTGCATCTGAAACCCGCTGCCGCCGCCGACAATGATGGTTGCAGCCCCGGCAAAACCCAGCCCAGCCCCAATCAGGTGGCCGCGCCTTAACTGCTCGCCGGGCAGCAGGCCAGAAAACAGAACAATCAGCAGCGGCCACAGATAGGCAATCAGGCCGGCCTCGGCAGCAGGGGCCAGCCGCAGCGCCGAGAAATACAGCGCGTGATAGCCAAACAGTCCAACAGTGCCAAAGGCGTAAACCTTCCACGTGACGCGGCGTAACTGACCCAGTTGGCCACTAGCTGCGGTCCAGATCAGCCCCAAGGTGCCACCGATGCTGAAACAGATCGCGTTCAGCAGTAGGGGTGGGGTGGGTGCCGAACCGACGGTCAACAGCGCCAGCAGCGACCACAGCAAGACTGCAACGAAACCAATGGCGGTGGCTCTGGATCTTGTCATGCGGGGGCGATGTCCTCGATTGGGATAATGGTAAATTCATTTGAGATATGCGCGGTTTTTTCGATCTCGCTCAGAAACCAATCGCGGAACGCTGCGATCTGCGGCCGCGTTTCGGCCCCCTGAAGGCAGAGAAAGCGAAACCGTGCCTGTGTCTCGATTGCAATCTTAAAAGGCGCGACCAGACGCCCGTCGGCCAAATCCTTAACTATCATCGCACGTCGACCCAAGACAACGCCGACTCCGCCGATTGCTGCGTCGACAGCATGATCAGCATTAGAGAAGTGGGTGCCGTGCACCGGCGTGTGGTTTATTCCGACGGCCCGAAACCAGGTCGGCCAGTCACAGGAGGGGCGCAGGAAATCTATCGAATCGTCATAAATCAACGGCGCATCCATCAGGCTTTCAGGGGTTGGGAATTGCTCGGCCAGTTCTGGTGTCATTGCGGGTGTCAGCCATTCCTTGCGCACCGGCACACTGTAAAGTCCGTCATCCTCACCTTCACCAAACCGTATTGCCACATCGACGTCATCCCGCGCTAAATCCATTTTGCGGAGTGTCGCAGAAAACCGCAAATCAATTTCCGGGTGGGCGCGGGCAAACTCATACAGTCGGGGCGCCAGCCATTTTGCGGTCATGGCAGGGCCGGCCGTTACTGTTAAGTTGGTGTTGTCCTGCAGGCGGCGGGCGGTATTCCAGGCGGTCGCCAATGTTTGAAAGCCCTCAGCCGCACCGGGCGCCAGGGCACGGCCTGCCTCAGTCAGTTCAACCGCTCGGTTCAGGCGATGAAACAGGGACTGTCCCAGATGCTCCTCTAGCGATTTGATCTGAAACGACAGGGCCGCCGGGGTGACGTTCAATTCCTCGGCTGCGCGCGAAAAAGACATGTGACGGGCGGCGGCATCAAAGGCGCGCAGGGCAGTGAGGGGAGGCAGGCGGTTGGGCATGTTCACACAAGTAATATTTAACTGACTGATTGAAAAGTCTCGTTTGTCACCTTTAGTCACAAAAGGCATGTTGAACACAGATAAAGAAGATTGAACTGAAGGAGCCCGGATATGTTGGAATACACCACAAACATCGCCATCCGAGAAGCCATGGCACGTGCACACGTCGAACGTGGAATGGTTCTGCAAGCCATGTGGAAACGGCTGTTTCAAATACGCAAGTCGGTTGCTGTAAAAGCCGTTTCAGCCTGACTTGTTGCAGTTTCCCGCTGAGCGCAGCGCGCGCGTTCTTACGGGATACAGAAAGGGCCGGTCCAAATGGGTCGGCCCTTGGTGTTTGTCATGATCCCAGACTTAAACGAAGAATTGGCCACCATTGGCTGAAATGGTCGAGCCATTGATAAAGCCCGAGTCTTCCGAGGCGAGGAAGACCACGCAACGGGCAATTTCCTCGGGCTCGCCCAAGCGACCGGTGGGGATATTGCTGATAATGCTGTCGCGCACCTTCTCGGGCACTGCCATCACCATTTCGGTCGCGATATAGCCGGGGCAGATTGCGTTGGCGGTGATACCTGCACGGGCACCCTCTTGGGCTAGCGATTTGACGATGCCCAAGTCGCCTGCCTTGGTCGCCGCATAGTTCACCTGCGCAAACTGACCTTTCTGACCGTTGATCGAACTGATCACGATGACACGGCCGAACTTGCGTTCGCGCATGCCGGGCCAGATCGGGTGCACGGTGTTGAACACGCCGGTCAGGTTGGTATCGACCACCTGATGCCACTGTTCTGGCGTCATTTTGTGAAATGGCGCATCGCGAGTAATGCCAGCATTTGCAACCACGATATCAATGGGTCCCAAGTCGGCTTCGACCTGAGCAATTCCTGCCTTGCTGTCGTCGTAGTCAGCAACATTCCACTTGTAAGTCTTGATGCCGGTCTCTTCGGTAAAGACCGCGGCGGCTTCGTCATTTCCCGCATATGTGGCGGCGACGGTATAGCCTTCGGCCTTAAGCGCTTGAGAAATTGCTGCGCCGATGCCGCGTGTACCGCCGGTGACGAGAGCTGTTCGTGCCATATGGAGAATCCTCACTTATAAATCGCGTTGGTAATCTTGTTATCGCCTTGCAGCCGTGTGCGCAACATTGTTGCGCAAAGAAAACTGCCGCAGCGCCGCATAAATTGTCGCATGCGCACTGTCACAGTAATATGACAGGCTTTTCGCGCAAGTCGCGTCGGCGAAAATGTGCTGTAGGTGAACATTGTTTGGCGCGCCCCCTGATTTCACAGCAAAAAACAATGAAGGCGCACAAAAAAAGGGCGCCATAACGGCGCCCCTTCTCATACAATGGTGTGACTGTTTATGGGCGCTCGACACACATGGCGACACCCATACCGCCGCCAATGCACAGGGTGGCCAGCCCTTTTTTGGCGTCGCGTCGCTGCATTTCGAACAATAGGGTGTTCAACACGCGGCAGCCGGAGGCGCCAATCGGGTGACCAATGGCAATGGCGCCACCGTTGACGTTGACGATCTCAGGATCCCAGCCCATTTCCTTGTTCACTGCGCAGGCCTGCGCAGCAAAGGCTTCGTTGGCCTCGACCAAATCCAGATCATCGACGCTCCACCCGGCTTTTTCCAGCGCCTTGCGCGAGGCATAGACCGGGCCAACGCCCATGATCGACGGGTCCAGACCAACAGTGGCATAAGACGCGATGCGGGCCAACGGCGTGATGCCGCGTTTCTCGGCGTTGTCGGCGGACATCAGCAGAGTAGCGGCAGCGCCGTCGTTCAGCCCCGAGGCATTGGCGGCGGTGACCGAGCCATCTTTGGCAAAGGCCGGACGCAGTTTCTGCATCGCGGCCATGGTGGCGCCGTGACGGATGTATTCGTCCTGATCTACCACAGTTTCACCCTTGCGGGTCTTGACGGTAAAGGCGGCGATCTCGTCGGCAAACTTGCCGGCTTTTTGCGCGGCTTCAGCCTTGTTTTGGCTGGCGACGGCAAATTCGTCCTGCATATCGCGGCTGATCTGCCACTGGTTGGCAACGTTTTCAGCGGTCTGGCCCATGTGGTAACCATGGAACGCGTCCCACAACCCGTCGCGGATCATGGTGTCGATATATTTCATGTCGCCCATCTTATGGCCGGCTCGCAGATGCGCGGCATGCGGCGACAGGGTCATGTTTTCCTGCCCGCCAGCGGCGACGATCTCGGCGTCGCCCAGCATGATGTGCTGTGCGCCCAATGCGACGGCGCGCAATCCCGAGCCACAGACCTGGTTTAGGCTCCAGGCGGCTGCTTCGATGGGCAGGCCAGCGTTGATATGGGCCTGTCGGGCCGGGTTCTGCCCCTGGGCAGCAGTCAGCACCTGACCCAAAATGGTCTCGCTGACTTCGCCTTTCTCAATACCGGCCCGTTCGACCACGGCCTCCAGAATGGCGGCTCCCAGATCGTGGGCGGGGGTGTTGGCGAAGGCTGCGCCAAAGCTTCCGACGGCGGTCCGCGCGGCGGATGCGATTACAACATTGGTCATTGATATGGGTCCTCTGCCATTAAATATGCACTGGAAAATGGTGACGCTGGACACATTGTTTGCACCTGCAGCATCTGACATTTCCCTCCCTTGCAGGGTTTCAAATAGCGAATTGCTGCAATTGCAGCAATGGACAGGGTGTCTCAGGCGGGCAGTCCGAGTCAATTGCGTAAACAGAAAAATACCCGGTTCCAGAGAAACCGAGTATTATTACGGAGGTTGTTTGGAAGATGGATCAGGCGCTGGTGCGCTGTTTCAACTCGTCAATCCAAGGGGGGCTGACCGAGGGCGCGCCAAACAGATAGCCTTGCAGGCAGTCGACGCCAATCGACACCAGAAAATCAGCATCCTCGCGGGTTTCGACCGATTCAGCCACCACCAACATGTCAAATTGCTTGGCCACCGAGACCAAGGCCCGGGTGACTGCCTGATTGTCGTGATTGCCATGCACACCGCGGATAAACTGGCCGTCGATTTTGACCGCATCAAAGAAGAATTCGCGGAAGTACTTGATGATCGAGGTGCCGGCCCCGAAATTATCCAGCGCAAAGGCGATACCGTGTTCCTGCATTCGGCCCATAAAATCGACCACCAGTTCCGGCGCGGCCATCGCCGAAGCCTCGGATATCTCTAGTACCAGCCGTTCACCCAGAGTGCTGTCTTTTTTCATAAACCGGTCAATCACCCGCATCCATCGGCCATAGCCGATGGAGCGCGCAGACATATTGATCGACAGGCGAATCTCGGGGCTGCGGGTGAGCGCCCTTAACCCATGTTCCAGCGCCAGACAGTCCAGCACCCGGCCGATCTCTTTGTCCTCGACCACAGGCATGAATTCGCGGGCGGGGATTACCCGGCCAGTGGCATCCAGTACCCGGATATAGCCCTCGTAAAAGGCGGGCTGTTGTGGCGGCAGCGCCTGCATGACGGGCTGATAGGCCAGCATTGTCTGATTGTGCTTGATCGCCTCGGCCACCATGTCGAGCGTCGAACGGTCCCGCTCTACAACAGCTGCGTTCAAAGGGCTATCTGCCCCTTCCGGCATATCTGCCATGATAATTCGCCGCTTTTTCACCTTTTGGTCCTCATCACTTGCCCGCGTCTCATTGCCTTATGCGTTGCTGAACAAGGTGGGCTAAAAGGGTGAATGGGTGATTAAAGATTGGATTTTAGCGAATATGAAAGGAAAGTCAGGCCGTTGATTGTCCAAGCCAATCAGTTGAACCCCGGTGTGCCAGCATCCTCGGGGTGGCGGGCCAGGTGTTTCTCTTTCAGGGTTTGCGAAGTGTCGCGGCTGCCATCGTGGCTATAACCCGGTGGCGCCACCATATAAGCAAGGCGTTGGCGCAGGGTTAATCCTGACTGGCTGGCGTCTTTCCAGATGCCAACCCATTCGTGAAACGCCACCCGCAGCGGGTTAAAACTGCCCAGATTATGTACCAGACCATAGTCCACGGCCTCGCTGTCTTGCTCAGGCACAAAGGTGCCAAACATCTTGTCCCAGATGATGAAAACGCCAGCATAGTTGCAATCCAGATAGCGGGCATTGCGGCCATGATGAACCCTATGGTGGCTGGGGGTGTTCATCACCGCCTCAAACCAGCGCGGCATTTTGCCAATCGCCTCGGTGTGGATCCAGAACTGGTAGATCAGGTTGATGCCACTGACAAACAGCACCAGCGCCGGGTGAAACCCGATCAGCACCAGCGGAGCGCGGATGAGCATCACTAGCGAAAAGGTGCCGGTCCAGGTCTGCCGCAACGCGGTGGTCAGGTTGTAATGTTGGCTAGAGTGGTGATTGACGTGGCTGGCCCAGACCCAGCGGATGCGATGGCCAAAGCGATGCACCCAGTAATACCGCAGGTCATCCAGTACAAAGCAGATGATAATAGCGGCCAGCGATGTGCCCAGATCCAGCGGTGTCAGTACCCAGAGCCACTTGAAGAATCCCCAGGCAAGAAAGCCAAGCACGATACCTGAGGCTACACTGCCGGCGCCCATGATCAGGGATGTCACTGCGTCGCGGGTCTCGTATCGGCCACCGCGACCTTTGATTGCGATCCAGGCAAATTCACCCAAGATGGCCAGAATAAAAAACGGCACCGCCCATTGGGTCACGTCGGGATAAGAAAGTGTGTCTGTCATTGGGTCACGCCGGTTTCATTAGCAATCGCCAGTTGGCGCGCTCGGTTTCGGTTAGGATCAGGCGGGTCGTGGGGGCGGCAAATTCGTGAAACGACACCCGCAATCCTGTTGCGGTATTTTTCAACGTGCAATCGGCCAACGGTCGCGCCACGGTATCGGCGCCAAAGGCCCAAACCAGCCCCATCCCCTGCGAGGTCCGCAGCAGCGCCGCGTGACCATCTTGGGAGATCAACACTTGATGGATGTCATCTTCAGGGAATTGCCGCAGCCAGGCCAAGCCAGCCGTGTCATCGGACAAATCAGCCCGCTCCGAGCGCCCGGTCACGTGCAGCAGCAAAGTCACCACCCCAATACCGCCGATCACCAATGCGAGCAGAATTTCCAGTGGCATGATGTCCTCCCCCTATCGGAGCAGACTGGCCGCAGAAGGATCAAGCTGTCAAAGGTGGCGTGGGGTCAAGACTGCATTGGCTCTCCAGAAGTATCCGATTTCTTCAAAGAAATCGGTTCGGAAAATTCGAATTTTCCGGGTGCAACACCGCAATCGGGAACACCAATGGAGCATAATCTGACCTCAGACTGCCATTTCCAATTGGTTTGGCAGCGACAATAATTCTTGCTGTACCACGCGCTCGACAAAAGGCACCAATCCGTCGGGGCCAGACGCGCGGTCCTTGAGGTGGATGCAAACATCAGGCCGCAGCGCGGCGATAATGCCGATCAGATCGCCGCGAATAGCATCGTCTAGCCCGGCCCCCATGATCACACAGGATATGCGGGGCTCGTTCTCTAGCTGCCGCACCACTTCGGGGTGATCATGCGCGCCCAGCCATTCGATGGGAAGATGGTCCAACTGCCGCGCCACATTGCCAATCACAGCTGGCAGGCGGCCTATTAATAACACGACGGGATGCATGGTGTTGTCCTCTGTAAATGCTGATGCTCCCAGAAAATGGGACACAGAGGACAAGGTAGTGCGTTATTACTCGTCGATCAGGGCCCGTAGAATCGCCTTGGCGCTGTCGCTGTCCCATTCCGCATCACCGCGCAAACGGGCGATTTCGCGGCCCTCACGGTCCAGAATTACAGTGATCGGCAGACCAAGAACGGCCATCTCGCGGGCCAGCGCCTGTTTGGGGTCCTGATGGCGGGGTAGGTTGGTGATGCCGGTTTCGTCAAAAAATTTGACGATGCCCGCTGGCGAGTTGCGTCCGGTGGCCAGGGTCACCACTTCGAAATCCTCGCCGCCCAACTCGGCCTGTAGTTCTGACAACATTGGCATTTCGGCGCGGCAGGGCGCGCACCATGTGGCCCAGAAATTTAGCAGGACAATCTTGCCTTTGTACTCAGCCAGTGTCCCGGTTCCGGCGTCGTCGGCCAGAAAAAACGCCTTGTCCGAAACAGGCTTGGGGGTGCTGTGGAAGTTCAGCTTCTTCATGTCGCCAACGCGCATCGCCTCAAGCTCGGGCAAATCGATAGCAAGGGCAGCGTTTGCACCTAGGGCAAGGGCGATATAAAGGGGGATCAGACGTAACAGACGCATTTTATCTCCGGGTATCTTACCATGACAGACCAATCCTCGAACCAGATGTGGGGCGGCCGCTTTGCCGCTGGCCCGGACGCGATCATGGAGGCAATTAATGCCTCGATCGGATACGATCAGCGGATGGCGGCGCAAGACATTGCAGGCTCGCGGGCCCATGCAGCGATGCTGGCCGCAACAGGCGTGATCACCGATAACGATGCTGAGGCCATTCGGGAAGGCCTGCTCACCGTATTGTCAGAAATTGAGACCGGAACCTTTCAGTTTTCCACCGCGCTGGAAGACATCCATATGAACGTCGAGGCGCGCCTGAAAGAGATCATCGGCGAACCGGCTGGCCGGTTGCACACAGGTCGCTCGCGCAATGATCAGGTCGCAACCGACTTTAAACTCTGGGTGCGCGATCAATTGGACGCTGCCGAGGCGGGTATGCTGGCGCTGATCAAGGCGCTGCTGGCTCAGGCCGACGCCGGGGCGGATTGGGTGATGCCTGGCTTTACCCACCTGCAGGTGGCGCAGCCTGTGACATGGGGTCACCATATGATGGCCTATGTGGAAATGTTTGGTCGCGACCTGTCCCGGGTGCGCGATGCCCGTGCGCGGATGAACGAATCACCGCTGGGCGCTGCGGCGCTGGCGGGGACCTCTTTCCCTATTGATCGCGACATGACAGCCGAGGCGCTGGGCTTTGACCGCCCGGCTGCAAACTCGCTGGATGCGGTGTCGGATCGTGACTTTGCGCTGGAGTTTCTCAGCACCGCCTCGATCTGCGCCATGCACCTGAGCCGATTTGCCGAAGAGCTGGTGATCTGGTCCACCGCGCAGTTCCGCTTTGTCACCCTGTCGGATCGGTTTTCAACCGGCTCGTCGATCATGCCACAGAAGAAGAACCCCGATGCGGCTGAGCTGATTCGCGCCAAGGTAGGCCGGATCTTTGGCGCCAACACCGCGCTGATGATGGTGATGAAGGGGCTGCCACTGGCCTATTCCAAGGACATGCAGGAAGACAAAGAGCAGGTCTTTGATGCGGCCGACAATTGGATGTTGGCGCTGGCCGCGATGGAGGGCATGGTCAAGGATATGACCGCTAACAAGGACTCGCTGGCTGCTGCTGCGGGCTCTGGGTTTTCTACCGCAACCGATCTGGCCGACTGGATGGTGCGGGTGTTGAAGGTGCCGTTCCGCGATGCCCACCATGTGACTGGTACGCTTGTTGCCATGGCTGAAAGCCGCGGCTGTGATCTTCCGGACCTGAGCCTGGAAGACATGCAGGGTGTTCACGCTGGCATTACCGACGATATCTTTACAGTGCTGACTGTTGAAAACTCGGTCGGGTCGCGGATGTCGTATGGTGGAACCGCGCCTGCACAGGTGCGCCAGCAGGTGGCGCGTTGGACCGAAATTCTGGGGGCGTAAGCTGCCAGCGGAATGAAGGAGAGCAGATGATGCAAAAATGGATCTTAACTCTGATGGCCGTGGCCATTGTGTCAGCCTGCGGAGTCGATGGTGAGCCTGTTCAACCGTCGCTGAATGCCGGTGTCAGCGTGTCAAACAGTGGTGTGCATGCGCGCGGCGGTGTTGGCCTGAACAAAGGCCCGTTTGGTCTATACCTCGGCTTCTGATCACTGACCTAAACGAAGGTCTCCCGCCCCTGAAGGTGCCCTAGTGGGCACATTCCAGGGTTGGGCGTGGCACCGCGCTGACGCGCGGTGTTTTGCGTTTGCCGCGCCCTCATCGTGCTGGATTTGCCGGTTTCCATTGATCTGCCCTGCCACTTTGGCTATCGCGCCTGTATGGATCATTTTCTTTACCGCGACGGCGCGCTTTTCGCCGAGGATGTTCCGGTGGCCGAGATAGCGGCTGCCGTGGGTACGCCGTTCTATGTCTACTCCACTGCCACGTTGCAGCGGCACTTTAGGCTGTTTGACGAGGCGCTGGAGGGCATCGACCATTTGGTCTGTTATGCGATGAAGGCGGCCAGCAATCAGGCGATCCTGAAAACGCTGGCGCAGGTCGGCGCGGGTATGGATGTGGTCAGCCAGGGCGAATATCTGCGCGCCAAGGCGGCGGGCGTGCCCGGTGACAAAATCGTGTTTTCCGGCGTTGGCAAAACGGCCGAAGAGATCCGCGTTGCGCTGAGCGGCGGTATTCGTCAGTTCAACGTCGAATCCGAGCCGGAAATGGACGTGATCAACGCCGTAGCGCTGGAGTTGGGCGTGGTGGCGCCGATCACCGTACGGGTGAACCCGGATGTCGACGCCAAGACCCATGCCAAAATCGCTACCGGTAAATCCGAGAACAAATTCGGCATCCCGATCTCACGCGCCTCTGAGGTTTATGCCCATGCGGCGTCCTTGCCCGGTTTGGATGTCATTGGCATTGACGTGCATATCGGCTCACAACTGACCGAGCTGGAACCGTTTGAGCAGGCCTATCAAAAGGTGGCCGAGCTGACCGAGCAGTTGCGCGGTGAAGGCCACAACATCCGGCGTCTCGATCTGGGTGGCGGCCTGGGCATTCCTTATCACACGCAATCCAATGACGCGCCGCCGCTGCCGGTGGAGTACGGTGCGCTGATCAAGAAAACTCTGGGCCATCTGGGCTGCGAGATCGAGATTGAGCCGGGGCGTCTGATCGCCGGGAATGCGGGTATATTGGTCTCCAAGGTGATCTATGTGAAATCGGGTGAAGACCGGGACTTTCTGATCATTGACGGTGCGATGAACGATTTGATCCGCCCGGCGATGTACGAGGCGCATCACGATATCATCGCGGTGAATGAACCTGAGGTGGGTGTCGAAAGTCAGCCCTATGATATCGTCGGGCCGGTTTGTGAAAGTGGCGATACCTTTGCCAAGCAGCGTAACATGCCCCTCTTGGCAGCTGATGATCTGGTGGTGTTTCGCAGTGCTGGCGCTTATGGCGCGGTGATGGCCAGCGAATACAACTCGCGCCCCTTAATCCCCGAGGTTCTGGTGCATGGCGATCAATTTGCGGTTATTCGCCGACGTCCGACCTTTGACGAAATGATAAATCGCGATAGCATACCCGAGTGGCTCTGACGCGATCTGGCGTGAGCCCGTTGCAAAGGTTCGACACATGGCCGCATCACCCGGACGTGATCCGAGACTGAACAATCTGCGTTGGCCGCTGAGGCTGACGCGGCTGGGGATGGTTGCCGAGACCTGCCTGCGGGCATTCTGGCCGCTGGTCTCGGTTGTGATGGCAACGCTGTCAGCATTGATGCTAGGCCTGCATGAAAGACTGTCGGTTGAGCTGGTCTGGGCCGGGGTGTTTGTGTCGTTGCTGATGGCAATAACCTGCCTGATCTGGGGACTGCGGAACCTGCGCTGGCCCAGCCGGGCGCAGGCACTGGCGCGATTGGATGAGACCCTGCCGGGGCGGCCGATCAATGCTTTGATGGATGCGCAGGTGATTGGCAACGAGGATGCGGCCTCGGCTGAGCTGTGGCAGGCGCATCAGCGACGGATGGCGGCACGCGCTGCCAAGGCTAAAGCGCCACACCCCAACATGCGGATTGCGGCTGCCGACCCATATGCGCTGCGCTTTGTGGCGCTTTTGGCGATGGTGGTTGCCTTGCTGTTTGGTTCGATCTGGCGAGTTGGCACGGTGGCGGACATGGGGTCCGGGGCGGCCTCGGCGATGGCGGGGCCAACATGGGAGGGCTGGTTGCAGCCGCCGCGTTATACCGGGCTGCCGACGCTGTATCTAAATGACATTGAAGACGCAGAATTGACGCTGCCTGAGGGCAGTACTGTGACTCTGCGGTTCTATGGTCAGGCCGGAGCGTTGACGCTGGCCGAGACGGTGTCGGGGCGCATTGGCGAGTTGCCCTCGGCGGCGGACGCGCAGCAGGAGTTTACGGTAACCCAGGCCGGAGAACTGTCGATTGAAGGTAACGGCGGGCGCAACTGGCAGGTCGAGGTGATAGCTGACGAGGCGCCCGAAATCGCCGTGGCCGGACAGCCCGAGATAGAGCCGGATGGCACCATGTCACTGCCTTTTGCTGCGATGGACGATTATGGAATCGCCGGGGGCGAGGTGCGGATTACTCTGGATCTGCTGGCGCTGGATCGCCGACACGGGCTGGTGATTGATCCCGATCCACGCGACGATATCGTGCTGGATTTGCCTCTGCCGCTGAGCGGCGACCGTCGGGACTTTACCGAACATCTGATTGATGATTTCTCGCAGCACGCTTGGGCTAATTTACCGGTGACCTATAGTTTTGTGGCGCAGGATGCGGCTGACCAGACCGGTGAGGCGGCTGGTTTTGGTGCGACATTGCTGGCGCGGCGGTTCTTTGATCCGCTGGCTGCGGCAGTGGTGGAACAGCGGCGGGATTTGCTGTGGTCGCGGGCAAATGCGCCGCGGGTGGCGCAGATTATGCGGACCTTGACGCATCACCCCGAAGGGCAATTTCGCAACCCATCAGCCTATTTGCGGATGCGGATGATCCTGCGACGGTTGGAGACGTACTCGGCAGCCGGGTTGAGCCCCGAACACCAGGAAGAAATTGCCGCGGCGCTGTGGGATCTGGCGCTGATGCTGGAAGATGGTGATGTGGGCTCGGCGCTGGAGCGGCTGCGGCGCGCGCAGGAACGGCTGAGCCAGGCGATGCGCGATGGCGCCAGCGATCAGGAGATCGCCGAGCTGATGCAGGAGCTGCGCGAAGCGACCGACGATTATATGCGCCAGTTGCAACGTCAGGCCGAAGCCAATGGCGAGGTGATGGAGCAGGGCGAGATGCCCGAAAACATGATGCAGCTGTCGCAGGACGATCTGCAGGCGATGATGGACCGCATCCAGGAGCTGATGGAGCAGGGCCGTATGGCCGAGGCCGAACAGGCGCTGCAAGAGCTGCAACAGATGATGGAAAACATGCGCGTCACCGAGGGCCAACAGGGCGAAGGAGGCAGCGAAGGTCAGCAAGCGATGGAAGGTCTGGCGGAAACTCTGAAAGAGCAGCAGGGGCTGTCGGATCAGGCGTTCCGCGATCTGCAGGAGCAATTCAATCCGGGTGCGCGTGCTGGTGAAAACGAAGGCAACCAGGGCCGCAATGGCGGGCAGGGTCAGGGCCAAAACCACGAAGGTGGTAAAGGTGGCGATAGCCAGCAGGGCCAGCAACAGGGCGGATCGCAAGAAAGCCAGGACGGCGGCGCGCAATCGGGGCAGGGACAGCAGGGAGCACAGTCACCAGGTGATACTCTGGCTGAGCGTCAGCAGGCCCTGCGCGAAGAATTGCAGCGTCAGCAAAATGGCCTGCCACTAGGAGATAGCGAAGGCGGCGATGCGGCGCGGCAGTCGTTGGAAGAGGCCGGACGCGCAATGGAAGGGGCCGAAGAGGCTCTGGAACAGGGTGATCTGGCCGAGGCAATCGACCAGCAGGCCGAAGCCATGGAGCGGTTGCGCGAAGGCATGCGCTCTCTGGGCGAGGCGATGGCGCAGCAGCAACCGGGACAGGCCGGTAGCCAGCAGGGACGCAGTTCGGCCAGTCAGGGCAACCGGATGGATCCGTTGGGGCGTGATCTGCCCGAAGGTCGCGACGGGGTTGGCGACGACGGTAGCCGGATCGGTGAAGGCAGTGCTTATCGCCGGGCCTGGGATTTGCTGGAAGAAATTCGCCGCCGCGCCGACGAGCGTGAGCGCAGCGACGGAGAGCGTGGTTACCTGCAGCGGTTGCTGGACAAGTTCTGACCTGTCGGACGGTGCGTGCAAGCACGCACCCTACACTGGCCCTTGGTTGCGGTGACTGCCGACAGCGGTTGAGGAACTGTCTCTATTGTGGTGGCAGGAAGCCACTTGCCTGTGCGTCCAGCCACAGCCGGGCCTGATCGACCATGGCCACATAGGAACTGAGGTAGGGATCTGCCTGGGGCAGGCTTTCGGCGATCTGCGGCGCATTGGCGTAGATCATCACCAAACCAAGTACTAGCAGGAGAATAATGGCAAAACCTCGCGAAAAACCGCTTTTGCGGCGAGCGGGGTCCTGGCCCTCGGCGGGCACGCTGGCGGGGGGCATTGGGTCACTGCCAGCCCGCAGGGTCGAGTTGATTTCTTCGATGTCAGGCAGCAGCCCGCGCCGTGAGCCGCTTTCGGCGGCAGCAAGCAGGGCAGGGTTTTCGCCCTTCATCCGGGCCATGCGATCGCGAGCCTGTCCTGCCCGGCGTGTGTTTTCATCGTCGGTGTCCTGATCCAGCCCCAGTTCGGGCTGGCTTTCCAAACCGACGCTTTCGGCGGCTCGCAGCTGGGCTTCGCGCTCGGCCTCTTCGCGTAGAATGCCAGTGACCGAGGGGTCCATCCCACGGGCCAGGCCAGTGTGAGCGGGGGGCTCTGTGGACTCGTCACTCTCGAATTCGGGTTCGACTTCAGGTTGAGGTTCTGGCTCGGGTACCGGTTCTGGAGTGGGCTCGGGCTCTGTTGGGGCGGGAATAGGATCCTGCTCGTCCTCATAGTCATCGTCTACAAAGTCCTGCACCTCTTCCGATGGGGATTGTTGTGCAGTCGGCTCTGGATCCGGCTGAGGGTCCTGTGCGGCGGGCTCAACCGGGGCATTCTCTGCCTCGGCGGATTGTGTCAGATTGGGGCTGGTTTGATACCATGTGTCGCCGCAATTGGAGCATTGCACGTCGCGACCTTCGGGTGGGATCACCTCGTCCGGTACCTCGTACTGGGCATCGCAATTTGGACATGTCAGCCGCATTCTGTCTCTCCTGGGCCTGAAACCCCTGCCGGATGGTATTTATCCAGCGACCATAGGCAGTTCCGCAGCGCCAAGAAAGAGACAATTCATCCGAGGCGAGGCGCTTGGGGCAAGCCGGGGTTTGCCGGCAACAGCGGCTCCCCATTGAAACTGCGCTGTCGCTGGGGCACAACGGCTTGAACATCATCAGGGGGCAGCCGTGATCGAGCTGGACAATATAGGGTACAACTACGGTGATGGAGAGCTGCTGAGCAATGTTTCGGTTGAGCTGTCACCGGGGTCGTTCCATTTTCTGACTGGCCCATCCGGGGCGGGCAAAACAACGCTGCTCAAACTGTGTTATGGCGCGCTGAGCCCGACCTCGGGTCGGGTGCGGGCGTTCAACATGGACGTAAAGGGGCTGGGCCGCGACCAGATGGCGATGCTGCGGCGCCGGGTGGGCGTGGTGCATCAGGATTGCCGGTTTCTGGATCATCTGTCGGTCGAGGAAAACATCGCCCTGCCGCTGACGGTGTCAGGCAAGGACCTGAGCCAGGAAGAGGGCAATCTGAATGAGCTAATGAACTGGGTGGGCCTGTCGGAGCGCGCCCATGCCAAGCCTCCGGAATTGTCGGGAGGCGAGAGGCAGCGTGCAGCGCTGGCGCGGGCGGTAATCCTATCACCCGAGGTGGTGGTGGCGGATGAGCCAACCGGCAACGTTGACTGGGAAATGTCGCAGCGGTTGCTGCAATTGCTGGTCGAGTTGAACCGTATGGGCAAGACTATTTTGGTGGCGACGCATGATCTGGCACTGATCCGCGCCGCCAAGAACCAGGTGCAGACACGGGTATTGCGGATCTCGGACCGGCGATTGCAACTGGCGGGGGCGGATCTATGAGCGAGGGTCGTATCCGCCGATTGGTTGTCGGTGATGCGCAGGCGGACCGGGTGGTACCTCCCAGTGGGTTCACCGCGCATCTGACGCTGTTTGTCGCGGCTGCAATGGCCTTTTTGGCGGTGTTTGCTTTGGCGTTGTCGCTGGCCTCGGGACGGCTGGCGGATCGCTGGGCAGACGAGTTGGCCCGGGCTGCAACCCTGCGGATCAACGCGCCTGCGGATCAACGTGCGGCGCAGACAGCGGCGGCTTTGACGGTGCTGGAGCAGACGCCGGGTGTGGCCTCGGCGCGGGCGCTGAGCGCGGACGAACAAGCGGCGCTGCTGGCGCCGTGGTTCGGAGCGGAACTGCCGCTGGACAGTTTGCCGGTGCCGCAGCTGATCGAAGTTCTTGAGACCGAAGCGGGTTATGACGCGGCAGGGTTGCGGCTGCGGCTGCAGGCCGAAGTGCCAGGTGCGGTGCTGGATGATCACAGCCGCTGGCGTAAACCGCTGTTGATTGGCGGTGCGATGGCCGGGATGATCACGCTGGCGGCCAATGCGGCGCTGGCGGCCAATGCGCAGGTGATCGAGGTGCTGCGGCTGGTTGGTGCACAGGATAGCTATATCGCGCACGCCTTTGTGCGCCGGTTTACACTGCGGGCCTTGATCGGTTGTGGCGTTGGCGTTGGGCTGGGCATGATCGGGATCTGGCTGATGCCTGCCGCCTCGGAGGAGGGTGGGTTTTTGACCGGGCTGGGCTTTGTTGCCTGGGGCTGGCTGTTGCCACTAACCATTCCTCTACTGGGAGCTTTGGTTGCCTTTATCGCCACCAGCCGGGCCGCGAAGAAAAGACTGGGAGATTTGACGTGATGACACCCCTTCAGCGCCTGCGCGCGTTGCTGTTCAGTGTGCAGATGTATCCGATGATGTTTCTCATCGGTTTGGTGTTTGCCCCTTGGGCGATCTTTAGCAAAACCGGTGCGAGGACCTGTTGTAAGACCTATTCGCGCTGGATCTTCTGGACCTGTCGCTGGATGGTTGGCATTCGCTGCGAAGTACGCGGCACACCGCCCCAGGGTGAGGTGTTGATCGCCGCCAAGCACCAGTCGTTCCTTGATATCATGATGATTTTCACCGCGCTGCCGACGGCCAAATTCATCATGAAGAAAGAGATCCTGCGCACGCCGGTGATTGGCCAATACGCCAAGCTGCTGGACTGTGTCGCGGTGGATCGCGGCAAGCGGGGCGCGGCTATTGAGAAGATGGTCAAAGATGTTAAAGCCGGGCGTCAGGATGCCGGCCAGTTGATCATTTATGCACAGGGCACGCGTGTCGCGCCCGGGGTGAAACGGGATTATAAAGTGGGTACGGCTGTGCTGTACGAACAGCTGAACCAGACTTGCGTGCCAGTGGCCACCAACGTTGGCGTGCTGTGGCCACGCAAAGGCATGGCACGACATCCCGGTGTGGCGGTTGTTGAATTCCTGGACCCGATTGAGCCGGGACTGGACCGCCGAGAATTCATGGATGTTTTGGAGCAACGCGTCGAGGCGCGGTCGAACGATTTGATGCGCGAAGCGGGGTTTGAGCCAGATGAATTACATCAATAGCATTGACGAGTTAGAGGCCCACTACGGTCAGCCAGCCGCGCCGTCGCTGCGCAAGGTGGCGCGACGGATGACGCCACTGTATCGCAAATGGATCATGGCCTCGCGCCTGTGCATGTTGACAACTGTTGGCCCCGAAGGCACCGACGATACGCCTCGCGGCGATGATGGACCCGTGGTGTTGGAACTGGATCCCGGAACGCTGGCGCTGCCGGATTGGCGCGGCAATAATCGATTGGATAGCCTGCGCAATATCGTGCGCGATGGCCGGGTGTCGCTGATGTTCCTGGTGCTGGGGGCGAATAACGTGGTGCGGGTCAATGGCCGGGCACGGGTAACGGTGGATCAGGAACTGCGGGCGCGGTTTGAGAAAAACGGCAAGTTGCCTGCAACTGTGACCGTGATTGCTATTGACGAAATATACACCCAATGCGCCCGTGCCATGCTGCGGGCTGGCATCTGGAGCGGTGAGGACCACAGCCAGAGCCTGCCCAGCATGGGAGAAATCCTGGCGGAGCAGACCAATGGCGAAGAAGGCGGCAAGCCTTATGACGATGCTTGGGGCGCACGCGCCGCAGCGACTATGTGGTAGGTGCCCCGGTAACCCGTGGGTTACCGGAATGTATTGTGCGTCACGTGTTCAGCTTAGGACTTCGCCGATCAGCATCTGTGGCTGCACATTGGTGAAATTGGCGATGTCCGCCAGCACTGGATCTGCGGCTGCCAGCGCGGCGTTCATCGCGTCCTGATCTTTGAAAACCAAAGACGCTACGGCGTGAAACCCCGGTGGGGTGTCGGGGCCACCAGCTAGCCCCTTGGTGACCAGCATGCTGTCCATGTGGGATCCCATGTGCTCGCCAACCAGATCAAAATGCGTCGTGGTGTAATAGTCATAGTCAAATGTCGTTCCATCACTGATCGGATAAAGAACCTGAAGTGAGACGGCCATGGTATGTCCTTTCTAAATGAGTACAAGTTAATCAACACAAGGTGAATAGAACCTAATAAGGGCGTTCGACCAAGTTAAAACTGATCAGAAGGTCTGGTCAGTCCGCTTGTCTAGGCGGGGGCAAAAGTCCAGTCCATGACATGAGCAGAAAGCTGGGCGTTATTCCACAGATAAGCGGCATAAAACGGTGTTGTTGGTCTCCAGATCCGGGCCCCAGATCAGGCGGGCGGTTTTGTCCCAGTTGATCCGGTCATAGCCGTGTTTTGGGCGAACCTCACGTTCAGAGTATTCATTGGCCGCAGCCCAGTAAGTGTCGTCGAAATCGGGGGTGCCCCAGTCCTGTGGTTCGGCAGAGGCGGTGAAGGCACAGTCGCCCTGACCAGCAATTGGGTCACGCGATTTGGCGCAGGATTTGTTCAGCGGCGCCTCGTGGATAACCAGACAGCTCCAGTCTGAGTTGCTGACCGCGACGGCTTCACCTGCGGCATTGCGGATCTGCAGGATCAGCCCGCCATCGCCCATTTGCTGGCGCCGGGTGCCGATGTATTCCAGCCCGGTGTCATTCTCTTTGAAGTCCTTGGCGATCAGGCCGAGAGTAAAGGGGGCATCAGCCTGAAAGGTGAAACTTTCGGCGTTGAACGAGCGTTCGGTGGTGATGGGCACGCTGTCATGGGCGACTTCGGTTCCATTCACATGCAAGGCGAACCAGTTGTCGGCCCAGACGTCGGCGGAATAGGTTTCGGCAGTTGCTATGCTGCCAAGCAGGCAGGTGGCAAGGATTGTCGGCAAAGTACGGCGCATGAAGTCGGGCTCCTGAAATGATCTGTGGGTTTATACGCACAGAGCGGGTAGGGCCGTCGAAAAATTTATTTCCGCTCGACCGCGCTCCGTGGATTTGATGGATGTCATGGGAAAGGTGTGATGTAAGATTACCCGGCATCGCCGGGCGGGGCCTGACCTTCACCATGTAAAAGCAAAAAAGGCAGCCCCGGATGGGACTGCCTGTTGTGTTTTTTATGACGTCTCTGCTTAGCTGTGGATCGCACCGTCACCACAGGCCAGCGCGGCTTCGCGCACCGCTTCGGAGAAGGTGGGGTGGGCGTGGCAGGTCAGAGCGATGTCTTCGGCTGAGGCTCCGAATTCCATGCCTACACAGATCTCGTGGATCAAATCACCTGCGCCGGGGCCGATGATGGCGCAGCCCAGAATACGGTCACTTTCCACGTCGACGATCAGCTTCACAAAGCCGTCGCCCTGATGCACCGCCTTGGCGCGGCCATTGCCCATAAACATGAACTTGCCGATCTTGACCTTGCGGCCTTCGGCTTTGAGCGCGTCCTCGGTGGCGCCAACGGTGGCAACCTCGGGCGTGGTGTAGACCACACCGGGGATGACGCCATAGTTCACGTGGCCATGTTTGCCCGCGATCACTTCGGCCACCGCCATGCCCTCGTCTTCGGCTTTATGCGCCAGCATCGGGCCTTCGATCACGTCGCCGATGGCATAGATGCCGGGCACGTTAGTGGCCCATTTGGCGTCGGTGGCGATTTGGCCGCGTTTGGTCAGCGTCACACCCAATGCATCAAGACCGAGGCCGTCGGAATAGGGTTTGCGACCGGTGGCAACCAGCACCACATCGGCGTCGATCACCACCTCGTCGCCGCCCTTCTTGGGCTGGTAGCGAACCTTGGCTTTGGTCTTGGAGGCGTCGACGCCCTGAACCGCGGCGCCCATGATGAACTTGAGGCCCTGCTTTTCCAGGATGCGCTTGAAGGTGCGCTGCACATCCTTGTCCATACCGGGGCAGACCGCGTCGAGGTATTCCACCACGGTGACCTCACTGCCCAGACGGGCATAGACCGAGCCCAGCTCCAACCCGATGACACCAGCGCCGATGACCACCATTTTCTTGGGCACTTTGAGCAAGTCCAGTGCGCCGGTAGAGGTGACGACAACCTTTTCGTCGACCTCAACTCCCGGCAGCGATGAGGGCACCGAGCCAGAGGCGATCACGATGTTTTTGGTCTGGTGGATCTCGTCGCCAACTTTGACCTGACCGGCGGCAGGGATCGAGGCCCAGCCTTTGATCCAGTCGATCTTGTTTTTCTTCATCAGGAATTCAACACCAACGGTGTTCTGGCCGATGACGTCGTCCTTATAGGATTTCATCTGGCTCCAATCGACCGAAGGCGATTTGCCCTTTAGGCCCATCTTGGTAAAATTATGCTCGGCCTCGTGCAGCATATGGGTGGCGTGCAGCAGGGCCTTGGAGGGGATGCAGCCGACGTTCAGGCAGGTGCCGCCCAGGGTGTCACGGCCTTCGACGATGGCCGTTTTCAGGCCCAGTTGCGCACAGCGGATAGCCGATACATAGCCGCCGGGGCCGGAACCGATGATGATGACGTCATAGCTTGCCATTGGTGTGATCTCCTTTTGCCCGTGTCAGGGCCTGGTCAATACGGTTGCGCCACAGGCGGGGCAGGTCAAGGTGCCATGCCACGCGGGGGCGGTGTCTGTTGTCTGTTCCAGCCAGGGGCCCGCATCCAGGATCTGGACATAGGCGGGACCCTCGCCGGGTTGGGTGTTTGGGCCTGTTCCGACAATCCAGACCAGTTCTGCGCGTTTGGCGCAAGAGGGGCAGGTCAGCTGTTCTGGGTCGCGGTAGGCCATTGGTGTGCCTTAGCTGTGTACGGGGAGGGGGCGCTGCCCCCGGCCCATGGGGGCCTCCCCCGAGGTATTTGGGACAAGAAGAAGGGGCCGGTTATGTAACCGGAACTGAAAGCCAACAATATTTCCATTCTCCTTGCGCCAAACGAGCGGAGTTAGATGGAAATGGGCTTTCATGTATCGACCCCTCTATAAGAAACGACCGACAGATTATAGAAAGCTTCATCGCCCCATTCTGTCTTGTTAAACTCGATCCTATTCAGCTCGGCGCGATAGCATCCTGTTGTAACAGGATAAGTTCTAAGGTCCGAACCAGAATAGTAGGCATATTCTAGGGAGGCATCGAATTTTTCTAGAACGATTACAAAATCGCTTTCTCCAACATTTAAATCGATGTCACTCTTGATGCCTTTGGACTTAAGGGCTTCAGCAACGTTATCGTAGCCACCGATTAGGCAGAAGTAATTTGTATCTGGGGCATACTCAGAGACAACTGTATTTCGCTGCTTTGAGAAACTTTTAGAAATAGACTCTGGAAAACCCTCGCTGAACTTTGGCGCAGGAATTGCCATCCAGCCTATCCCTACCACTAGACCCATGATTGTTAGGGTCTTTAGATGGCGTTCGGCAAAATCTAGCACAAATACCTCCAATCGGCGCAGCACGCCCCGCGCTAACGCGGGGCGTAAACTGTAGAAATTCCTTACAGATCCATCAGCAAACGACGTGGATCTTCCAGTGCTTCCTTCACACGCACCAAGAAGGTCACGGCGCCTTTGCCGTCTACAACGCGGTGGTCGTATGACAGGGCCAGATACATCATCGGACGGATCACAACCTGACCGTTGATCGCCATCGGGCGGTCCTGGATCTTGTGCATGCCAAGGATACCCGACTGTGGCGGGTTCAGGATCGGCGAGGACATTAGTGATCCGTAGACACCACCGTTGGAGATGGTGAAGGTGCCGCCCTGCATTTCTGCCATCGACAGTTTGCCATCACGGGCGCGCTTGCCTTTCTCGGAAATCGCTTTCTCAATCTCCGCAAAGGACATCGCATCCGCGTCACGGATCACCGGAACAACCAGACCGGTTGGGGTGCCGGCCGCAACACCCATGTGGACAAAGTTCTTGTACACGATGTCGGTGCCGTCGATCTCAGCGTTGACCTCGGGCACCTCTTTCAGTGCGTGACAGCAGGCCTTGGTGAAGAAGGACATAAAGCCAAGACGGGCGCCGTGTTTCTTCTCAAACTGGTCTTTGTACTGTTTGCGCAGCGCCATCACCTCGGTCATGTCGACCTCGTTATAGGTGGTCAGCATCGCAGCGGTGTTCTGAGATTCTTTCAGGCGGCGGGCGATGGTCTGACGCAGGCGGGTCATTTTCACCCGTTCTTCGCGGGCGACGTCACTGGTGGCGACAGGCGCACGTACCGCGACCGGGGCGGCGGCTGGCGCAACTGGTGTGGCTGCAACGGCAGCAACGGCGCGGGCGACGTCATCTTTCATGATGCGGCCATCGCGACCAGTGCCAGTGACGGCAGCGGCGGACAAACCGGCCTCGGCCATTGCTTTTTCCGCCGATGGCGCATTGGCGACGTCCTTGCCTGCGGCGGCAGGAGCAGCAACTGCAGCAGGGGCAGAGGCTGGCGCCGCCGCGACCGAAGAGCCAGAGATCACGCCCAATTTGGCGCTGGCATCCACGGTGGAGCCCTCGGGGGCGGTGATTTCAGTCAGCACACCTGCAACGGGGGCTGGCACTTCGACCGAAACCTTGTCGGTTTCCAGCTCGCAGAGCATTTCGTCCTGCGCCACGGTGTCGCCAACCTGTTTGAACCAAGTTGCTACGGCGGCTTCTGTGACGGATTCACCCAAGGTAGGAACCATTACATCAGTGCTGCCTGCACTGGCTGCGGGCGCTGCGGCTGCGGCAGGAGCCGGGGCTGCTGCCGCACCATCACCTGCGGCGAGGGTGGCCAGCAGAGCGTTGACGCCGACGGTTTCGCCTTCGGCGGCGATGATTTCGCCCATGGTGCCAGCGGCGGGGCTGGGTACTTCGACGGTGACTTTGTCGGTCTCCAGCTCGCAGAGCATCTCGTCAACAGCAACCGCATCGCCGGGCTTTTTGAACCAGGTGGCGACCGTGGCTTCGGTGACCGATTCGCCCAGAGTGGGCACACGAATTTCGGTGGTCATGGATCAGTTTCCTTCGATGCTCAGCGCGTCGTTCACGAGCGCAGCTTGTTGGGCTTTGTGTTGGCTGGCCAGACCTGTGGCAGGCGAGGCCGATGTGGCGCGTCCGGCATAGACCGGACGAGTGTGTTTGGCGCCGATACGAGTCAGTACCCATTCGATGTTGGGTTCGATGAAACTCCAGGCGCCCTGGTTCTTAGGCTCTTCCTGACACCAGACCATTTCGGCTCCCTTGAAACGCTCCAGTTCCTTGACCATTGAGATGGCCGGGAACGGATAGTACTGTTCGACCCGCATCAAATAGACATCGTCGATGCCGCGTGCATCACGTTCAGCCAGCAGGTCGTAATAGACCTTGCCCGAACACAGTACCACGCGTTTGATTTTGTCATCTGCCACCAACTGGGTGTCGGAGTTTCCATGCTGGGCGTCATCCCACAGCACTCGGTGGAAGCTGGATCCGGTGGTGAATTCCTCGGTTTTGCTGATCGCCAGTTTGTGGCGCAACAAGGATTTGGGTGTCATCAGGATCAGTGGCTTGCGAAATGACCGGTGCATCTGACGGCGCAGGATGTGGAAGTAGTTGGCCGGCGTGGTACAGTTGGCCACGATCCAGTTGTCCTGACCACACATCTGCAGGAAGCGTTCCAGACGCGCCGAAGAGTGCTCGGGCCCCTGGCCCTCATAGCCGTGTGGCAGCAGCAGCACCAAACCGGACATCCGCAGCCATTTGCTTTCGCCGGACGAGATGAACTGGTCGAACATGATCTGCGCGCCATTGGCAAAATCGCCAAACTGGGCCTCCCAAAGGGTCAGCGCATTGGGTTCGGCTAGGGTGTAGCCATACTCAAAGCCCAGAACCGCATATTCTGACAGTGCCGAGTCGATCACTTCGTATTCTGCCTGACCCGAGCGGATGTTGTTGAGCGGGAAATAACGTTCTTCGGTGTTCTGGTTGACCAACCCCGAGTGGCGCTGTGAGAAAGTGCCGCGGGTGACGTCCTGGCCGGATAGCCGCACCGGGAAACCCTCGGTCAGCAGCGAGCCAAAGGCCAGTGCTTCGGCAGTTGCCCAGTCAAAGCCGTCGCCATCGTCGAGCATCTTTTTCTTGGAATCCAGCAGCCGGTTAATCGTCTTGTGCACTGGCATGCCCTCAGGGACGTGCGACAGGGCTTTGCCCACTTCGGCAAAGGTTTCCGGGCTCACCGAGGTCTTGCCGCGCTGATAGTCCTCGTCTTTGGTGTCCAGATGTTTCCAGCGCCCATCCAGCCAGTCGGCCTTGTTGGGTTTGTAGTCTTTCCCGGCTTCGAATTCGTCGTTCAGACGGGCCTGAAACGCCGCCTTCATGTCTTCGATTTCGCCTTCAGGGATCAGGCCGTCTTTTACCAACCGTTCAGTATACAGCGACAGGGTGGTTTTGTGGGTCTTGATCTTCTTGTACATCACCGGGTTGGTGAACATGGGCTCGTCGCCCTCGTTGTGTCCAAAGCGGCGGTAGCAGAAGATATCCAGTACGACGTCTTTGTGGAACTTCTGGCGGAATTCTGTGGCCACTTTAGCGGCGTGCACTACGGCTTCGGGGTCGTCACCGTTGACGTGGAAGATCGGCGCCTCGACCACCAGCGCGTTATCCGTGGGATAAGGCGAGGAGCGCGAGAAGTGCGGTGCAGTGGTGAAACCAATCTGGTTGTTGACCACGATGTGCATGGTGCCGCCGGTCTTGTGACCGCGCAGACCTGACAGGGCGAAACATTCCGCCACAACACCCTGACCGGCAAACGCCGCGTCGCCGTGCAACAGGATGGCCATCACCCTGGTGCGGTCGGTGTCGTTCAGCTGGTCCTGCTTGGCGCGGACCTTGCCGATCACCACCGGGTTCACGGCTTCTAGGTGCGAGGGGTTGGCGGTCAGGCTGAGGTGCACGATATTGTTGTTGAATTCGCGATCCGAGCTGGCCCCAAGGTGGTATTTCACATCACCCGAGCCATCGACGTCCTCTGGCTTGAAACTACCGCCCTGAAATTCGTTGAAAATGGCGCGGTAGGGTTTCTGCATCACGTTGGCCAGCACCGACAAGCGGCCCCGGTGGGGCATGCCGATAACGATATCACGCACACCCAGCGCACCACCGCGCTTGATGATCTGCTCCATCGCCGGGATCAGGCTTTCGCCGCCATCCAGACCAAAGCGCTTGGTGCCCATATATTTGACATGCAGGAATTTCTCAAAGCCTTCGGCCTCGACCATCTTGTTCAGGATGGCGCGGCGACCTTCGCGGGTGAACTGGATTTCCTTGCCCAGCCCTTCGATCCGTTCCTTCAGCCACGAGGATTCCGCCGGGTTCGAGATATGCATGTATTGCAGCGCAAAGGTGCCGCAATAGGTGCGTTTGACGATGTCAACGATTTGGCGCATCGAGGCGATTTGCAGGCCCAGCACGTTGTCGATGAAGATCGGCCGATCCATGTCGGCGTCGCTAAAGCCGTAGGTGCGCGGGTCAAGTTCCGGGTGCGGCGTCGTCGAGCGCATGCCCAGTGGATCCAAATCAGCAACCAGATGGCCACGGATGCGGAAGGCGCGGATCAGCATCAGGGCGCGGATGCTGTCCAGCACCGCCCGCTTGATTGCCTCGTCTGAGACTTTGATGCCGGTGGCTTCGGCCTTGGCGGCGATCTTTTTGCCGGCAGCCTTGGTTTCCACCGGGGCGGCCCATTCGCCGGTCAGCGCGCTGGTCAGTTCGTCATCCGGCTGCGGTGGCCAGTCTTTGCGCGCCCATGAGGGGCCCTGTGCCTCGGCCTTTACGTCCAGCTCGGCGTCGCCCATCTGGCGAAAGAACTCGCCCCATGCGGCATCTACCGCGCCTGGGTCATTGGCGTAGCGAGCATAGAGCTGCTCCAGATACTCGGCATTGTGCCCCTGCATAAACGAGGAGGCATGGAAGAGGTCGTTGGGGCTTTGTTCGGTCATGTTAGCCTCTTAAGGTCTATTTGAGGTCACGGTGAGAACCCAGGTTCCGGTTGGGTCTTCGACTGTAGCGATGTCAGAGTAATGGGTCATTTGAACTTTGGCGTTCAGCATTCCATTTGCTTTCTCCCGGCCGGTAGCAAGGAAGTAGTGGTGGCCGAGAGTGCTGGGGAGAGTGTCAATTATGGCGATACTTCTTGTGGCCCTACCAAGCGTTTCCTCGCTAAAAGAGAACTGCGGCGACACAAGGAGGTTTTGGGCCCAGTCGTCCGGAACGTTGGTGAACTGGCAAATTGAAAAGGCGAATGACGAACGAAGATAAGCTAATGGGTTGAATTCGGCTGCTACGCTTTTTGAGGAGTCGAGCCACCAATACGATCTCTTGCGGTCATTTTCATCCACAATCGGATTCGGATCGAGCCCAATGCCTTCTGGCCCGGCATCAGTTTCTTTTTGGTTTGTTTCGCGAACTCTCTTAAGTATCATTGCTCGAAATTCTGGGTCGAGCATCCAGTGGTCAAGCTGTCCATCTTTCTCGGTATCAGAAACATTTGACGACAAAGACAGGAGATACTCTGAAGTGGAGACCGCTTTGAACGAAGCAAAACTTTCTTCTTCGCGGCCATCAAGTGGCCGCAGCTCTAAGTCCGTGACGGCCTGTCTCACGGCACCAAGTTTGTCGAAGTTCAGGCTTGTTTGATCAACACAGGCCTCGACGAGCGAGACGAAATCGTCTGCATCAAGTGAACCGGCATGCACTTGCCCAGTCATTGCAGTGGCAAACGCCATTGCTGCCACAAAACGCGCACCACGGCGGGCCGCTGTCTTAGAAACACTGATCTGAGAAATGCGCAGTTTCACGAGGATACCTGTTGAAACGTATGGTTGTTGTAGCGACTTAGGCCGATTGTCATTTGGGGCAGCGTTGCTGCCAGACGTTTCGATTTGGTGAAACGCAAGGCAGATCCTGCGGCAAAAAGGGCCGATGAGGCCTTTTCAGCGACAAGATCCGGAAAAATATGCGGAAATTTGGAAATAGAGAGCATCCGCCCGGCCGCGCCGGGCAGCACCCGCCCGCCCCCAAGGCGGGTGCTTTCGCACCCACCCCGGTCGGGCGCTGCCCTAAGAGCATATGCTCGGGCGGATAGCATATCTTAGCCGATCGCCTTCAGAACGGCCTCGCCCAGGTGGGCAGGGCTTTCAGCAACCACGATACCAGCGGATTTCATCGCTTCGATCTTGTCCTCGGCACCACCTTTACCACCAGCAACAATCGCGCCAGCGTGGCCCATGCGGCGGCCCGGAGGGGCTGTGCGGCCAGCGATGAAACCAGCTGTTGGCTTCCAACGGCCTTTTTTCTTTTCATCAGCCAGGAACTGCGCAGCTTCTTCTTCGGCTGAACCACCGATTTCACCGATCATGATGATGGACTCAGTCTCGTCGTCGGCCAGGAACCACTCCAGCACATCCAGGTGCTCGGTGCCTTTGATCGGATCGCCGCCGATGCCCACACAGGTGGACTGGCCCAGACCAACGTCGGTGGTCTGCTTGACCGCCTCATATGTCAGCGTGCCGGAACGCGACACAACACCAACCGATCCACGCTTGTGGATGTGGCCGGGCATGATGCCGATTTTGCAAGCATCAGGCGTGATAACGCCGGGGCAGTTGGGGCCGATCAGTCGGGACTTGGAGCCTTCGAGCGCGCGCTTGACGCGCATCATGTCCAGAACCGGGATGCCTTCGGTGATGCAGATGATCACTTCCATCTCGGCGTCGATCGCCTCGAGGATTGAATCAGCCGCAAAGGGGGGCGGTACGTAGATCACGGATGCATTGGCTTCGGTGACGTGCTTGGCCTCGTGGACCGAGTTGAAGACGGGCAGGTTCAGGTGGGTCATGCCACCCTTGCCGGGTGTGACGCCGCCAACCATTTTGGTGCCATAAGCGATGGCCTGTTCAGAGTGAAAAGTGCCCTGCGAGCCGGTCAGGCCCTGGCAGATTACTTTGGTGTTTTCGTCGATGAGGACAGCCATGTGATCTTGGTCCTTAGTTTGGGGATTGGGTTTTGCGCAAAAGCACCGAGATGTTGTCGTCCAGCGGCAGGCTGATCGTGTTGATCAGCTGACAGCTGAAGCCCGCACGTACGGCGACATCCCGAAGGCTTTGCAATGTAAAATAGTTGACGTGATCGGGGTAACGGAAACCGCACCATTTGGCTCCGATCACGCGACGGTTAAGAGAGGCGTAATTGGGCACGCGAATAAACACACCGCCGCCCGGTTTCAGGGCGCGGTGGGCGCCCCGCAGAACTTTCATCACCTGAGTTTCGTGTTCCAGATAGGAAAACATCACCACACCGTCGAACATCTCGGGATCGAAGTCCCAGATCGCTTCGGCGCCGGCACCATGGATGCAAAACCCGCCGCGCTGGCGCATAACATCATCCGAGCGGTGGTGCAGTTCTTTCGACAATTCGATCCCGTAGGGGGTCATCGGTGGGCTGATACGCCCACCATCGCCGCAGCCAATATCCAAAACATGACCATCGTTGAACCAACGCCGGAATGACCTGGTCTTGTTCCGGTACATACCCAAGCTATTGCGGATTTTGCGGGCAATTGGGCTGAACGAAGTCGACCCTTTGCCCGAGGTTTCCCGCTTGATGACATGGGTTTTTTCCCAGGCATAATCTTCGACCAGTGCTTCATATTCCGGCGGGTTGCGCAGGAATGTGAAGGCGCACGCATTGCAATCGGTGATCTGCCACGGATCAGGTGAATAGGCCGTTACCGGACTAACTTCGCTACCGTCGCAGGCAGGGCAATTGCGATATGTGATTTGGTCGAGCATGTGATGTTTAAAGAGATCCTGGTTCAGGTGGTCAGCCGTCCTTCCGAAGTTTCATCAACTCTTGTTGCTGAAACTTCGGAGGAAAAAGGCAATTAGCCCTTAACTGCTTTAACAATCTTCTCGGCGCCGTCTTTCAGGTTGTCCGCTGCGATCACGTCCAGGCCAGAGTTGTTGATGATCTCTTTGCCCTTCTCGACGTTTGTGCCTTCCAGACGCACAACCAGTGGAACCTTCAGGCCGATCTCTTTCACCGCAGCAACAACGCCCTCGGCGATCACATCACAGCGCATGATGCCACCAAAGATGTTGACCAGGATGCCTTTGACCTTGGGGTCCGAGGTGATGATCTTGAATGCCTCGGTGACTTTCTCTTTGGTGGCGCCGCCGCCAACGTCGAGGAAGTTGGCAGGCTCAGCACCGTACAATTTGATGATGTCCATAGTGGCCATCGCCAGACCCGCACCGTTCACCATGCAACCGATTTCGCCGTCGAGGGTGATGTAGTTCAGGTCGTACTTGGAGGCTTCCAGCTCGTTTGGATCCTCTTCGCTCTCGTCGCGTAGCTCGGCGATGTCGGCGTGGCGATACATCGCGTTGCCATCGAACGAGATCTTGGCATCGAGTACCTTCAGATTACCAGTGTCACTAACGATCAATGGGTTGATCTCTAGCATCTCCATGTCTTTCTCGATGAAGGCTTGGTACAGTTGGCCCATCAGTTTGACGCATTGCTTGACCTGCACACCTTCGAGACCGAGGGTGAAGGCGATGCGACGACCGTGGAACGCCTGATAGCCAGTTGCCGGATCAACACTGAACGACAGGATCTTTTCAGGAGTTGCATCGGCAACTTCTTCGATGTCCATGCCGCCTTCGGTCGAGCAGACAAAGGACACTTGCGATGTCTGGCGATCAACCAGCAGCGCCAGGTACAGTTCTGTCTGAATGCCGGAACCGTCTTCAATATAGATGCGGTTGACCTGCTTGCCGACCGGACCGGTCTGATGGGTGACCAGAGTGCGGCCCAGCATCTTCTTGGCTTCCTCGGCGGCCTCTTCAACCGACTTGGCCAGACGCACGCCGCCTTTTTCACCAGCATCGGCTTCCTTAAAGGAGCCCTTGCCACGACCACCTGCGTGGATCTGTGCCTTGACCACCCAAAGTGGGCCGTCCATTTCGCCTGCGGCGGTTTTGGCGTCTTCTGCTTTTAGTACAACGCGCCCGTCTGAAACCGGTGCGCCATAGCTGCGAAGGAGGGCCTTGGCTTGGTATTCGTGGATGTTCATTTGAAACTGTCCCGTCTGACTGCATTTGCCGAGTGTTATACGACGTCATAAGCCCAGTGGTTAAAGGGTTATTTTACAGGAGACCAAAAAATAGCGAAGATTGTTTGGATTTGTGATCACAGCTTTTAAGCGTGTGATCACATATTTCAAATTCGTTTACAAAAGTGATTCGTTCGTAACGTAACATGCTAATATTTTTGGCCTGAAGGCGATATTTGCATGTTGGCGATAACATGTTGTGACTGCAAGGGATCTGACCAAAGAAAAAGGGCCCGCCAAATTGGCAGGCCCTTTTTGTGATTCTTGCTAGTGTATCAGGCCAATGAGCCGTCGATTCCCTTGCAGGCATCGACCAGACCTTTGACGGCGTTGACCGAATTGTCGAACATTGCCTGCTCGTCAGCGCTCATCTGAATGTCGATGACACGCTCGATACCGCCGGCACCGATCACGGTGGGCACACCAACATACATGCCGTTCAGACCCAGAGCACCATCAACGTAAGCGGCACAAGGCAGCACGCGTTTCTGATCTTTCAGGAAGGCCTCGGCCATCTCGATGGCGCTGGTGGCCGGTGCGTAGAAGGCAGAACCGGTTTTCAGCAGGCCAACAATCTCGGCGCCGCCATCACGGGTACGCTGAACGATGGCGTCCAGTTTTTCCTGTGTGGTCCAACCCATCGACACCAGATCCGGCAGAGGAATGCCGCCAACGGTGGAGTAACGGGTCAGTGGCACCATGGTGTCGCCGTGGCCGCCCAGCACAAACGCAGTGACGTCTTTCATCGAGACGTTGAACTCTTCGGCCAGGAAATGGCGGAAGCGCGCGGAGTCGAGAATGCCGGCCATGCCGCAAACTTTGGCGTGGGGCAGGCCCGAGAATTCGCGCAGCGCCCAAACCATGGCGTCCAGCGGGTTGGTGATGCAGATGACAAATGCGTTGGGGGCGTGATCGCGGATGCCTTCGCCAACGGATTTCATCACTTTCAGGTTGATGCCCAGCAGGTCATCGCGGCTCATGCCTGGCTTGCGGGGAACACCAGCGGTGACGATGCAAACGTCGGCGCCTGCGATGTCGGCGTAGGACTGAGTGCCTCTCAACGTGGCGTCAAAGCCTTCGGAGGGGCCGGATTGTGAAATATCCAGCGCCTTGCCTTCCGGGGTGCCTTCGGCAATGTCGAAAAGAACGACGTCGCCGAGTTCTTTCATTGCGGCGAGATGGGCGAGGGTGCCACCGATCTGACCAGCGCCGATAAGGGCGATTTTGGGTCGTGCCATGGGAATATATCTCCGGTCCGGTTGAAATTGCCGGTTGCCTACGGGGTTCCGAGCTATCGCGCAAGAGTTCTGCGCTGCAGCGCGGCACCACAACAACCTGAGCGGTTTGTGGCTGATAACGCTAAAGAACTTGTAAACTAGGGGGTTACGGGGCGGGCGAATTGCCGACCGGAGCGATAATGTTTTTCCATTTTGTGATCACGTAACCAAAATGCGGGTGGATCCGACCGTGAAATTTTGTCCAACACAGGTGGGTGCCTGGGTCGATTCTTGTGCGCAGGGCTGTAGTAAGCTGGGAATTGCGGGTGCCGCGATCCAAGGGAGTTGGCGCCCTAAATGGATAGATCCACTTGTCTGGCGCGACGTCCTTTGAGGGGAGCGTGAATGCGCGCATGGCATCGCGTGGAATGTCAGGTTGGGGTGTGGTCGACTAGTGGATGGTCCACTTAAAATTAGACCACACTCCATAGCTGTCTGCTGTCCGGGATGCCGGACAGCACAGTGTGCTTTAGGCGTCGTTGCCCTGTGGCGGCAATGCTTCGGCAAGCTCTTCCCAGGACTGTCCCGATGCGACCAGACAAGTCAGGCCATTGGGAGTTGTCACTGTGATGGTCCAAGTGCCGGTATCTGAGGAGGCGAAGGTTTCGATCACCATGCCTTGTTCGCCCAATCCAATGCTCTGGCGGCTTTCGCCATATGTGGAGGCTAGGCGTTCAACGACAGCTTCGCGGGGGGCGCAATTTCTGTTTTGCTGAGCAGTTGCCTGCTGGGTTGCGATTGCCATGAAGCCCAGGCTCATAGTTAGTTTGATCATCGTCTTCATCATGGGTTTTACCCTTTTTCCGGAGCGGCCTGTAACTACGTGAACTAGATCACGCACTACCCTCGATAGTTCCGTAGCGAGCCGGTTTCTGACGTTTATCGAACCTTAATCCGTTCTAAACCACGATCTACGCCGTTCTGGCTGGAAGGTAATGGGTTCGATGTACAAAGCTTGCCATTTAGGTGCTGATAAATAGTTAACGCGACGTTCGGGGCTATATTTTAAAGGTGTTAGCCACTGGGAATGCTCAACAAAAAGTTCTTCAATGCTGCGTCGCAGAATATTTTTTCTTGTAATTTTGTGACCGAATCGCTACCGATTTAGCAACTTTACAACCTGGAGAGACAATATGGACATGCGCTCGCGCCCTTTTCGTTCGGTGCTGTATATCCCCGGCTCAAAATCGCGGGCTTTGGACAAGGCCAGGACTCTGCCGGTGGATGCTGTGATCTTCGATCTGGAGGATGCGGTTTCGATCAGCGAGAAGGTCTCGGCGCGCGACACCCTGGCGCAGGAATTGCGGCAGGGGGGATATGGCGACCGTATGCGTATCGTCCGCATTAATGGGTTGGATACGGACTGGGGCAGGGCAGATGCCCAGGCTGTGGCGCAGATGCAGTGCGATGCGGTTTTGCTGCCCAAGGTGTCCTCGCCTGCGGATCTGGATACGCTGGCTGAGATTACTGGTGATCTGCCGATCTGGGCGATGATGGAAACACCGCGCGGCATGTTGAATGCAGCTGCGATTGCGGCACATCCGAAACTGCAGGGCATGGTGATGGGCACCAATGATCTGGCCAAAGAGCTGCAGACCCGGTTTCGTGCGGACCGCTTGCCGATGATGGCTGGGCTGGGACTGTGCTTGTTGGCAGCCAAAGCCGAGGGGCTGGTGATTGTCGATGGCGTCTACAATGCCTTTAAGGACGCCGAGGGGCTGGCAGTGGAATGTGCCCAGGGGCGCGATATGGGCTTTGATGGCAAAACGTTGATCCACCCGGCGCAAGTGGATGTGGCCAATACCGCCTTTGCGCCGTCAGAAGGTGAGGTTGATTTGGCCCGCCGTCAAATCACTGCCTTTGAAGAAGCCGAAGCTGTCGGGCAGGGGGTTGCTGTGGTTGATGGCAAGATTGTGGAAAATCTGCATGTTGTCACCGCCCGCGAGATAATTGCAAAAGCGGATGCAATCGCAGCTGTTACCGTTTAAGTGTTAATCAGCTTAACATTACAAGGAAACTGACATGACACTTTTGGTCATAGGCATCCTGCTCTGGATTGGGGCACATCTGTTCAAACGCGTGGCGCCGGATATGCGCGCGTCGATGGGCGACAAGGGCAAAGGACTGGTTGCACTGGCGCTTGTGGGCTCTGTCGTGCTGATGGTCCTGGGCTATCGCAGCATGGACTTTATCCCGGTTTGGGAGCCTGCACCGTTTTTAAAGCACATCAACAATCTGGCGGTTCTGTTTGCGCTGTATCTGACCAGCCCGGGACCCACCAAGGGTGCCATTTTCTATAAGATGCGGTACCCGATGCTGGTGGGCTTCAAACTTTGGGCGGCGGCGCATTTGCTGGTCAATGGGGATCTGGCGTCGATCATACTGTTTGGCGGTTTGCTGGCCTGGGGCGTGATCGAGGTGATCGTGATCAACCGGTCCGAGCCAAACTGGACACCAAACCCCAAGGGCACCATTGCTAAGGATGCGATGTTCTTTGCGATCTCGATCCTTTTGCTAGCCGTGATCGGCTATATTCACGGGCTTGTCGGCCCTTCACCCTTTCCAGGATAGAGCACTATGAAACTGTATCGGTTCCTCAGCGAGGACGACACGTCTGCGTTTTGCCACAAGGTGACAGAGGCATTGAATAAAGGGTGGGAGCTGTATGGCAGTCCAACCCAGACCTTTGACCCGGTTAAGGGGATCATGCGTTGTGGTCAGTCGGTGGTGAAAGAGGTCGAGGGCACCTATACGCCCGACACCAAGCTGGGAGCGCACTAATGAGTAAGACCAGGTCGGCCAAGACAAATTCAGGACGATTTTTCGAGGACTACGCGGTGGGTGATGTGCTGCATCACGCAGTGCCGCGCACCGTGTCTGGGGGGGAGCGGGCGCTGTATCATGCGCTGTATCCGGCCCGGCATGCCTTGTATTCGTCGGACGAGTTTGCCCGCCGGTCTGGTCTACCCAAATCGCCGCTGGACGATATGGCGGCCTTTCACATCGTGTTTGGCAAGACGGTGCCGGATGTGTCGCTGAATGCGGTGGCCAACCTGGGCTACGCCGAGGGGCGCTGGCTATTGCCGGTTTACGAGGGTGACACGCTACGCTCGGAATCCGAGGTGATCGGGGTCAAGCAAAACTCGAACGGCAAGTCCGGAGTGGTCTATGTACGCACGCGTGGGATTAACCAGCGCGACGAGTCCGTGATGGAATTTGTGCGCTGGGTGATGGTGCGTAAAAGGGATCCGGAGGCTCCGGCGCCGACAACAGTGATCCCTGTGCTGAAGAAGGTGATCTCTGCCGAGGATCTGGTGATCCCTGAGGGGCTGGATTTCTCGGACTATGATTTCGCTCAGGCGGGCGAGGCGCATCGCTGGGGAGATTATGAGATTGGCGAGACCATCGACCATGTAGATGGAGTCACAATCGAGGAAGCCGAGCATATGATTGCCACCCGGCTGTGGCAGAACACCGCCAAGGTGCATTTTGATGCCACGGCGCGCACCGATGGGTCGCGGTTGATTTACGGTGGCCATGTGATCTCGATGGCGCGGGCTTTGTCGTTCAACGGGCTGGCCAATGCGCAGATGATTGTCGGTCTGAACGGCGGCGCCCATGCCAATCCTTGTTCGTCGGGGATGACGGTGCGGGCCTGGTCTGAGGTTTTGGACAAGGCGGAGACATCTGCACCCGGGGTTAGCGCCATCCGGTTGCGTTTGGTTGCGACCAGTGGTGGTGCGCCGTTTGCGTTGAAGGGTGAGGATGGCAAGTATCTTCCCGAGGTGCTGTTGGATCTGGATTACTGGGCTTTGATGCCGATTTGATCTGTGCTGGGGCGTAGCCCCCAGACCCCCGAGGTATTTCCGACAAGAAGAAACTTGTGAAATGCCGTTTCGGGGATGTCGCGAAAGTGATGAGGATTTGGCGGTTTGCTTGTTAGGCTGGCCGAATGCTGTTTTTGCGTCCCTTTGTTCTTATGGCCCTATTGGGGATACCTGTCGCAGCCAGGGCCTGCGATTTGGCGCTGGTGTTGGCGGTGGATGTGTCTGGCTCGGTTGATGCCAATGAATACCGTATTCAGATGGATGGGCTGGCCGAAGGGTTGCGAGATGGTGTGGTGGCCGAGGCGCTGGTGCGTGGCAAGGCGCAGGTTTTGTTGATGCAATGGTCCGGTGCTACTAGGCAAGAAGTTAGTATTCCGTGGGTAGCGATCGAGGATTTTTCAGCGGTAGAAGCGCTGGCGAAACGTATTGAAACTGTGGAGCGGCCCTGGCGTAATTATTCTACTGCCATTGGTGAAGCCTTGCAGCGGGCCGTGACTGAGTTCGATACCGTGGCAGATTGCAAGCGACGGGTGATTGACCTGTCTGGAGACGGGACGTCGAATGAGGGGCTGTTGCCGGGGGAGATGGGGGGTGTGTTTGTTCAGGCGCGGGTGATGGTGAACGCATTGGCGATCGAGCAGAGTGATGCGGAGTTGACCAGCTATTTTTATGAGAATGTCATCCATGGCGACGGTGCTTTTGTAGCGACAGCGGTCACCTTCACCGATTACCCAAGCCGGATTCGCATGAAACTGCTGCGCGAGGTGGCGCGCCAGACCGCAGCGCTGAGTGAGTAATGGTGATTTGAGGTGAGCGCTCTGATTCTGCGATACTTTTACAATTCGCTAATATGTGATCACAACAATTGAAGCTGTGATCACAACTGTGATTTTTTAGCGCCAACAATCGGAATTTCCGCACTTATTTACCACTCGTTTGCGTGACAGTAGGTAAAAAACCGCTAAAACACCGACAGCCAACCGAAGAGGAGCCAACATGGCCGATGACAATCGGGGAAATCGCCCGCTTTCGCCTCATTTGAGTATTTATCGCCCGCAGATGACGGCTATGTCGTCAATCATGGTTAGGATCACCGGGATTGCATTGCTAGGGCTGGCCCTGCTGGTGGTCTGGTGGTTGCTGGCCGCTGCTACCTCAGCCGGGTCATTTGCCGTTATCGACGGCTTGCTGCGCAGCTGGTTTGGCAGTCTGGTCCTGCTCGGTGCGACCTGGGCACTGTGGTACCACATGCTGGGCCGGTTGCGTCACGTGATCTGGGACTTTGGCTATTTGGTGCAGGTTGAGGTGTCCAACAAGATGGGCCTTGGCATGTTCATTGGCGCTACCGTCCTGACTGTCATCACCGCCCTCGTGGTTTAAGGAGCGATCTCATGCGATATTTGACTGACCGTAAACGGGCCGAGGGCCTGGGCGCTAGCGGCTCTGGGACACATCATCACTGGCAAATGATGGTTAGCTCGATCCTGCTGGTTCCTTTGGTTCCGCTGTTTATCTTCACATTCGGCTGTGCGCTGGGTGGCACCCATGAAGAGGTGATGGCCTATTTCAGTCGCCCCTTCCCGGCGATTGTTATGGCGCTGAGCCTGGTCGTGATCACATTGCATCTGATGCGTGAGGCCAATGCCGCGATTGAGGATTACATGCATGGTGTTGCGCAGAAGCTGGCTTTGGTCTTTGCAGCGGCCTTTTCCTACACCCTGATTGCGGCGGGTTTGTTCGCCCTTGTTAAACTCGCCCTTTAGAATGTGCGCGGTAAGGAATTAAACGATGACAGCAGCATATGAATATGAAACCCACGAATACGACGTTGTTGTAGTTGGTGCCGGTGGCGCTGGTCTGCGCGCCACACTGGGTATGGCTGAACAGGGTCTGCGCACCGCTTGCGTGACCAAAGTGTTCCCGACCCGCTCGCACACTGTTGCAGCACAGGGTGGCATTGCCGCCTCGCTGTCGAACATGGGCCCGGATAACTGGCAGTGGCATATGTATGACACCGTCAAGGGCAGTGACTGGCTGGGCGACATGGACGCGCAGGAATACATGGTTCGTGAGGCGCCCAAGGCGGTTTATGAACTGGAGCACTACGGCGTGCCGTTTTCGCGCACCGAAGAAGGCAAGATCTATCAGCGGCCCTTTGGCGGCCACACGACCGAATTTGGCGATGGCCCCGCTGTGCAGCGGACTTGCGCCGCAGCGGACCGGACAGGGCACGCGATCCTGCACACGCTGTATGGCCAGTCGCTGAAGAACAACGCTGAGTTTTACGTCGAGTATTTCGCCATCGACCTGATCATGTCCGAAGACGGTCAATGTCAGGGCGTTGTTTGCTGGAAGCTGGACGACGGCACCATGCATGTGTTCAACGCCAAGATGGTTGTTTTGGCGACTGGCGGCTATGGCCGTGCTTATTTCTCGGCGACATCCGCCCACACCTGTACTGGTGACGGTGGCGGCATGGTCGCTCGTGCCGGTCTGGCGCTGCAGGATATGGAATTTGTTCAGTTCCACCCAACCGGTATCTATGGCTCGGGCTGTCTGATCACCGAAGGTGCGCGCGGCGAAGGCGGCTATCTGACCAACTCGGAAGGCGAACGGTTCATGGAGCGTTATGCGCCCCAGTATAAGGACCTTGCCCCGCGTGACTATGTTTCACGGTCGATGACCATGGAAATCCGCGAAGGCCGTGGTGTGGGCAAGGATGGCGATCATCTTCACCTGAACCTAAGCCATCTGCCCGCCGAGGCACTGGCTGAGCGGCTGCCGGGGATTTCAGAGTCGGCCAAGATCTTTGCTGGTGTTGATCTGACGAAAGAGCCGATCCCTGTGATCCCAACCGTGCATTACAACATGGGCGGCATTCCGACCAACTATTGGGGCGAAGTGCTGAACCCGACCGACAAGGATTCCAACGCAGTGGTGCCTGGCCTGATGGCCGTGGGCGAGGCCGGTTGTGCCTCGGTGCATGGTGCCAACCGTCTGGGGTCCAACTCGCTGATCGATCTGGTGGTGTTTGGCCGGGCTTCGGCTATTCGTGCCGGCAAGGTTGTCGATGCCGAGGCACCTAATCCGGTGCTGAATCAGGCTGGAATTGACGCCGCGTTTGATCGCTTTGACGGGCTGCGCCATGCATCGGGCAACGTCGCCACGGCTGAGTTGCGGTTGGAAATGCAGAAGACCATGCAGGCCGATGCGGCAGTGTTCCGGACCTCGAAAACCTTGACCGAGGGTGTCGAGAAAATGACTGAGATTGCCGGTAAGATGGATGATCTCAAGGTCACCGACCGGTCGCTGGTGTGGAACTCGGATCTGATGGAAACACTGGAACTGGCCAACCTGATGCCCAACGCGCTGGCCACCATTCACGGGGCCGAGGCGCGCAAAGAAAGCCGGGGTGCGCATGCGCATGAGGATTTCTCGGAGCGGGACGACAAAAACTGGCGGGTGCACACCATCAGCCGGGTTGATGGTGCATCGGTGGATCTGAGCCATCGCCCAGTGGTGGTCAAACCGCTGACATCCGAAAAAGACGGCGGTATCAGCCTAGAGAAAATCGCGCCCAAAGCGCGGACTTTCTGAGGTCGCCGCCGGATGGCTTTGGTTGAGAGAAATGTGAATTTTCCGGGGCGCTCTGTGGCCCGGCAAACACGTGTTTGTGCGGTTGTGACTGCTATGGTGGCCCTATGATGGTTGTGGATCAGCATGCGGGTGTCGAACAACCAAAGGAATGGGCCCGTCTGGGGTTCACCCCGGGGCAGGCGCTGCGGCTGTTTGGTATGCGTCGGTCGGGCAATCACGCCATTGCCAATTGGCTGCAGCGCAACTCGGCGACTGGGCGCTCGGTGTTTTTGAACAACTGCAAGCCGACCAATGATCCGTTCAAGAGCTTTCGGTCCATCGAGTTGGACGGCGAACATGCGTCGCACCGTAAGGCGACCAGCGATCTGGCCTCGGTTGCAGGCGCTGCCGGGGATGGCGCGTTGCTGCTGTTTTCCTATGAAGACGTCACACCCGCAATGTTTGCCCCCAAACGCGCCGTGTCGGGGCCGTTCAACGAAGCGCTGCTGACAGGCAATGTGCTGATCTATCGTGGCTTTCTCAACTGGGTGGCCTCATTGCTGAAAAAGATGCAGGGCAATGCCAACTACAGCTTGCTGCGCCGCAATGCGATCCTGCTGCAGGCCATCGATTTTTACGGGTTGTTGCTGAAGCAAGTGGAGCAGGCGCAAGAGCTGGGGTTCACCTGCGTCTGCTACGACGACTGGGTTCAGGACGAGAGCTATCGTGCGACGATCCTGACACAGCTGGGCCTACCCTTGCGCGACAACTCGCTGGGGAAGGTGCAAAGCTATGGTGGCGGGTCGTCATTTCAAAAGCAGGTTGAGAGTGCGGGCGAGTTGGACGTTAGCCGACGCTGGCACCAGATGGCTGAAGATCAGGAATTTGCAGCTGTGCTGCAACTGTCGGCCCATGACACCGTGCTGACCAGCCGGCTGGAACGGCTGTTTCCGCGTGATGCGGCGCTGCTGGCCCGGATTGCCGGATTGAATGCGCCGTCTGAGGGGGAGGGGTCATGAGAAACGTGACACACCTCGGCCACGCGGCTGCCGGATCTGCAGTCTTCGAAATACATCTTGCCTGCGACACCGCAGGTGAAAATTACGCGCTCGGGACCGTCAGTACTTTGGCGCGGGCATCGGAAAAAATGAACACCTGCCAGCAGGGCGCCGCAACGCGCCTGTTGGTGGGCGGCTAAGCAAGGAGACAAATCATGGTCGAATTCGCACTCCCGAAGAACTCGAAGATTACGACGGGAAAGACCTGGCCGAAACCCAGCGGGTCCACCAACATCCGCAAGTTCCGGATCTATCGCTGGACCCCGGATGATGGGAAGAATCCACGGGTGGATACCTATTTTCTGGACATGGACACCTGTGGCCCGATGGTGCTGGACGCACTGATCAAGATCAAGAACGAGATTGATCCCACGCTGACCTTCCGCCGCTCGTGCCGCGAGGGCATCTGTGGATCCTGCGCGATGAACATCGACGGCATCAACACTCTGGCCTGTATCTACGGCATGGATGAGATCAAGGGCGACGTGAGGATCTATCCGCTGCCGCACATGTCGGTGGTGCGGGATCTGATCCCGGACCTGACCCATTTCTATGCACAGCACGCCAGCATCATGCCGTGGTTGGAAACCAAAACCAACCGTCCTGCCAAAGAATGGAAGCAGACCATCAAGGATCGCAAGAAATTGGACGGTCTGTATGAGTGTGTGATGTGCGCCTGCTGCTCGACCTCTTGCCCCAGCTACTGGTGGAACAGCGATCGTTACCTTGGACCCGCAGCTTTGCTGCATGCCTATCGCTGGATCATCGATAGTCGTGACGAGGCAACAGGCGAGCGTCTGGACGAGTTGGAAGATCCGTTCAAGCTGTACCGCTGCCACACCATTATGAACTGTACCAATACCTGCCCCAAAGGCCTGAACCCGGCCGAGGCTATCGTCAACATCAAGAAGATGATGGTCGAACGGACGCTGTAATCAGCGATCATGCAGAAGCCCGGAGCATTCCGGGCTTCTGTATTCCTGCTTGCGTTGATTTGGTCCGCAAGCCGCTAATACAGTTTCAATCCCAGCAAAACGACCTCGGTATACAGGTGATCAATGTCCCCGGCGGGCATCCGGTCCGGCGTGTAGAACCGCGGGACTGCAAAATCTTCGACCGCGTCATACTGTACGTCATGCGGCAGCATCCGCCGGTCAACAGACAGGATTGCGCGGTCTTCTGGCAAAATGGCGCCGGCAATGGCGCGGACATGGCGGGCAAAGAGAGTACGGTTGCCGAGATACATGACCTCGTATGTGACGTAGTCGTCATGTTTTTGTTTGATGGACAGGATGACCAGACAGGGGCCGTCGGGGGTTTCGATCAGCAGTGGTGTCAGTTCCAGCCCTGCGTGGTCTTGCAGAACCTGGATGTCCTTAGCGCTGAGGCGTTCGGTTTTTGCCAGTGGGTCGGTGTGGATTGGCAGACTGTCCGGTGCAGATGCGCGCGGGCGCCAGATCAGACGTTGAGTGTCCAGTTCGACCAGTCCCGCGCTCTTAACTGCGTGGACGGCTCCGGGGGAGCTGGTGAAGTCGGTGACGGTGATGTCAGGATCGGCGGTGGCCAGTTCGATCATACGGCGCCCAACGCCGGTGCCCCGATAGGGTTTCAACAGATACCAAGAGGTCATGTTAGCAGTGACTTTTGGGCCAGACTCGGTTGGGCGTTCAGCGGTGATCAGACCCAGCACCCCAACCAGTTTGCCATCGTCGCGCACAGTGATCGCATGGCTGTCCCCCGGTCGGCTCCAGCGGCCATCCAGAATCGCGCGCCAGCCATCTATTGACCATTTTGCCCGCGGAAAGACCTGCGCCATAAACTGGGCGATCTCTTCACGGGCTTCGGGGGCAGCGTGGGTGATTTCAACCATTGGTCAGGCCCTTTGCGTTCAAAGATACGAGGACAGGCGGATCCATTCGGTTGCGCCATTGTGGGTGAGACGGTCCATCAGATGCTCAAGGAAGTCCCAGACGATGTCATCGGTTTGCAGATGATGCGTGGACAGGCCAGTGGGCTCGTCCCGGTCCACCTGTCCCTGACGGCGCTGAACAAGGTGCTCGACCACACCGCCAAGCGTTGCTTCGGTGCCGCGAAAATGTGGACCTTGTTTCCAGCGGATCGGGTCGAAGTGAATGTTGACCTGGGTGACGCCAGCAACGGGCGAGGGCGATTTGCGGGCATGACAGGTTGAGACCAGCCGGTAGCCG
>MAAC01017490.1_pt1 | contig 56258 bp, 45 predicted proteins | sample 1115981 | NCBI WGS metagenome assembly MAAC01 (sample SAMN04961126, study PRJNA320927) | seawater metagenome | isolation source: sample BD02T64 sea water enriched with oil for 64 days | place: USA:Gulf of Mexico | collected 2013-07-27 | reverse complement strand
AACAGTTTTATTAGCTCAAGTCATAGCCCGGCATTGTGTTACGGAGATAGTGTTGTGGTAGGAACATCGGTTTATAAAACAACGGGAGTTTATATGGATACTTTATTAGCAGCCAGTAGTTGCGACAGTATTGTAACTACAAACCTTACGGTAAACAACTTGATTAGCACAAGTCAGAGTCCGATATTGTGCTACGGAGATAGTGTTATCGTAGGAGCATCAGTATATAAAACAACGGGAGTTTATTTGGATACTTTATCATCAGTAAATAGTTGTGATAGTATTGTAACGACTAACCTAACCGTTGGGTTAGGGGGAATTACTTATCAAAGCATTACTCTTTGTGTAGGTGAGACTTATCAAATTGGATTATCCAGCTATACCGAATCGGGTATCTATTTAGATACTTTAACCTCTGTTTTAAGTTGTGATAGTGTTGTGTCTACTACAGTTGCTTATTACTCTAATTCAATTATTCCAGTTAATATTGAGTCTGACTCATTGGTTGGGGCAGATATATTTGGAGCAACCTTTAGGTGGATAGATTGTGATGCAGACACGGTGATAACGGGAGAGATAAATAGCAGAATGGTTATAACACAAAGTGGAAATTATGCTTTAGAGACCTCAAATGGTCTATGTGTTGATACTGGTGGTTGTATTGCTGTCGATTTTATTGAAGATTTCCCTAAGGTGAAAGCTACAGGAGATCTGTATGTTGGTATGGCTGATGAATTGGGAAGTAAGTATGTGGTAATATTCGAACAAAAGCAATCTGTATTACGTTATTATTTGATTAATGATGCTGGAGTAATTATACTTGATGTTACTTTACAAAATGAAGACGGATTTATTCTTGACTTAAGCACATACCCTAAGGGAGAGTACTATTTGAAGGCTGAGGCAGACGGTCCTGACCATATTGTGAAAATTGTCAATTAGAAATATAGATAAACATATTTTTAAGCCCACTAATTATTTAGTGGGCTTTTTTTATAGTTTAACTTATTACTATTTAATTATTGTTACTAGTTCATTTTTTATTTAAATATCTCTCTTTTTTATATATAAATTTGATTTTCAGTGGATACTGTATTGTTGTTTATTATGTAATAATAATACATTTGACAGGAGTTCTATTGCTTTTAGTTTTGGTAATAATAGTTGATATAATTTATTGATTAGAAGTTCTTTATTATTGTTAATAAAAAATATATTTGCGGCTATAGTATCAATAATTTGTCTACAAATTTCGGAATAGACAATAGTGTAAAATTTATTTATGAAATTAATTAAGAGTTCACGTCTTCTAGTGATGGCATTGTTATTTTTGCTATCAGGTTCAGTCTTTGCACATGGAGTGCAATTAAGGTGGCACATTGCAGATAATGGAAATGTAAGGGTATGGATAGAGCATTGGCATGGGGCAACTTCAGCTTCTGGTGTTTCTGGATTTCCACTTTCAGTATCAGTAAGTATAAATGGAGCACCTGCTACAACAACTACTTATTATGCTGATGGTGTTGCGAATGGAGTTACAGCTGCAAATTTGCCTGGTCCAGCTACAACGTTGTTGTCTGAATGTACAAGTGGATCGAAACCTGCCAATTCGCAAAACAACTGGGTTTATTGGGATTTTGCACCACCAGCGTGTAATACACCAGTAGAATTGACAATTATTGCTGGATTAGCAGTTACTACAGACGAAGCTTGTAGTGGTTTGTACCCACAAACAATAGTATCAACGTTTGCAGATGCTACTGGTCCTGTAATTACAGCCAATGATATTACAGTAGGAGCTACAATGAATTGTGACTCAACTGCAGTTGCTTCATTTGGAGCTACAGCTGTAGATGCTTGTTCTTATGCAAGTGGAGGAACGCTGACTTATTCTCTACCAGAAGGGTCTGTTTTTTCTTTGGGAAGCAATCCTGTTACAGTAACTGCAACAGATAGCATGAGTAATTCTACTAATAAGACTTTCAATGTAATTGTACAGGCAGACCCTTATACAGGATCCAATTCTGACGTTGTTTGTAGTGGAGATAGTTATACTTTTCCAGATAACCATATAGTAAATAATATTACTTCAGCATTTAGTTATACCTGGACTATACCACGAACAAATGCATGTGATAGTACAGTAAACACATCTATAAGTGTAAATCCAACCTACAATCAGACACAAGCATCAAATGTATGTTCAGGAGATAGTTACACTTTCCCTGATGGGACATCACAATCTAACATTACTTCACAAGTAATTTATACTAGTAATTTAACAACTGTACACACAAGTTGTGATAGTATAATTGTTAGTACAGTAAATGTAGATCCGATATATAATCAAACCAATGGATACAATGTATGTAATAACGGAAGCTATACCTTCCCTGATGGAGCGGTTGTGAACAATATTACTGCAGACTTCATTCATACAAGTAATTTAACAACGGTTCATACGAGTTGTGATAGTATAATAGTTGATTCAATTTACGTTCAACCAACCTATATTCAGAACAATGCTTATAACGTTTGTTATAATGGGTCGTATACTTTTCCTGATGGAGCGGTGGTGAATAATATTATTACCGACTTTGTCCATGTAAGTAATTTAAGTACTGTAGGATTTGGTTGTGATAGTACAATAGTAGATTCAATCTATGTTCAGCCCGTTTATAACCAAACACAATTAGATACAGTTTGTTATAATGGAAGTTATACTTTGCCTGATGGATCAACTCAGAACAATATTCTAGCTTCTTTCACACACACAAATTCATTATCAACTGTAGGCTTTAGTTGTGATAGTACTATCGTTAGTAATATTCATGTAATCATGCCTAAGTATGAGGTTCAGTATTTGACATTGTGTTTCAATGAAACATACTCTATTGGATCATCCACTTATGGAGCTGACGGAATGTATATTGATACAATTTCAGCAGTAAGTGGTTGTGATAGTATCGTTACCACTCATATAACAGTAACAGAAGACTTGGGTCAGTATGTATACGCACAGCTGGACACCTTGATTGGGGTATCAATTCCAGGAGCAACGTACCAATGGTTGGAGTGTAGTAATAGTTATGCCGCAGTAAGTGGAGAGAATTCAGTAATAATGAAAATTGTAAATACGGGTTCTTATGCTTTGGAAACAACAAAAGGAGCCTGTGTAGATACAAGTGATTGCATTCAGGTTGATATTGTTGAAGATTTCCCAATGGTTGTTAAAAATGGAGATAAGTACAATGGAGTTGCTGATAAGACAGGTAAAAAATATGTAGTTGTATTTGAGCAAGATCAGCCAACACTTCAATACCAATTGGTAAATGATGGAGGAGTAATAATTCTTGATATCACTTTACAAAATGCAGATGGATTCACGATAGACATGAGTATTTATCCAGCAGGTATTTATTACCTAAAGGTAATGGCTGATGGACCAGATCATATCGCTAAAATTATCAATTAAGGATATAACCTTTAATTGATCAATAGTTAAAAAAGCCCACTAAATATTTAGCGGGCTTTTTTCATATAAAGGGGTGGGTATCATTTAAATTTGGCTCTTCCATGGAAGAGCGGTATATTTGCGGAATTTCCTATAAATGAGGGAGATTGGATTAGATACAATTATAGCGTCTATTACATTCACATAGGCCTATACATAAAGTGAATAAATCGAGATGATGGATAAAGAAAATTTAAAAGAACTTTTTAAAGTTTTTAGTCAGCGATATAAATCTCACCCATGGCATGGGGTTGAGCCTGGAGTTAATGCACCTGAGGAAGTAAATGCATTTATTGAGGTAGTACCTTCAGACTCTATCAAGTATGAAATTGATAAAGAGTCGGGGTATATGTTGATTGACAGACCTCAAAAGTTTTCAAATCATTTTCCAGCATTGTATGGTTTTGTTCCTAAAACATACTGCGATAAGAAAGTAGCTGAATTGAGTAGAGAGCGTACGGGAAGAAATGATATCGATGGAGATCATGACCCGGTAGATATCTGTGTATTGACTGAGCGTAATATTAACCATGGAAATGTTATCGTTCCTTGTATTCCAATCGGAGGATTCCGTATGTTGGATGGAGGGGAAGCAGATGATAAAATTATTGCTGTTTTAAAAGGTGATAGTATTTATGGTGATTTGAAAGATATTTCTGAATTACCTGCCAAAGTATTGGATAGGTTGAGACATTACTTCAAAACGTATAAAGAAATTCCTGGAGAGTCTACTGAAAAACCAAAAATCGAGATAACGCATACCTACGGGAAAGCAGAAGCGATGGATGTTATTAGTAGAAGTATGGAAGATTATAAAGCTAGCTATGGAGACGTAGATGATAAACTAGCTGAAATCTTTATGGAGACTGTAAAGTAATTGCTATAAAAAAATCCCCAACCTGTTTTAGGTTGGGGATTTTTATTTTTTAATGGATTCTATCTAGTAGTTTATTCCCTTTTTCTATAATTCCAATATGGTCTTCTTTATCAAGTAAATCTTTGATGGAGTCTTGGAATTTTACTTTAGTGGTGTTCTTTTCATCCAATAAGTAATCCAATGCAAGGGATCTAAACTTCCAAAATTCATCTTTAAGAGCGATTTCAATGACCTTATCCGTGAATGAGGTGTGTTCTGTTGTTAATTGTGTAAAAGCCTCATATTTCGCTTTAAATCCAGTAGAGTAGTTGAACTGATTATATAATTCATCTTGGGTTTTGTTTTCCAAGCGAGTTGCCAAAATAACCCTCTCAGGGTCGAAGTCTATAAAGTCTGGCTTCTCTGATATGGTAAAAGTAAAGCTGTTATTTATTCTATCTACAATAATGTGTTCTCTTCTTACTGTTCCGTTGTGATGAATATCAATGGAGCTAGGTAATCTGTATAAAGGGTGTTTAGTAATGTCTTGAGCTTGTGAAACACCTATAGTTACTTCATTATTTTTATAGCTGTAATTGATTTTTAATTCAGGATGACCAGAAGCCAGAAACCATTGATTGAAAAACCAATTAAGATCTCTACCGCAGACTTTTTCCATCGCTATTCTTAAGTTGTGAATTTCTACAGATTGATAGGCATTTTCGTTTAGATAATATTTTAGCCCTTCAAAAAATGCTTCATCCCCAATATGATTCCTTAACATATGAAGAATTTGACCACCTTTGGCATAAGAGTGACTATCAAACATGTGAAGGATGTTATTATATTCGAATCGAATAAGGTCTTCCTTCTTGAAGGTAGACTCTCTCATATAGTTTTTGTAGTCAATAGAAAGGTGGTGGTCGGCATCCATTTTCCCATATTTGAATTCTTTCCATAGGTATTCTCCATAAGTAGCGAATGATTCGTTTAAGGGAAGATTGGACCAAGATTCACAAGTGACAAGGTCGCCAAACCAGTGATGAAATAATTCATGAGCAATAACATCCTCATGATTTTTACCACCTAAGTTCTTCTGCGTATCATACATAAAATCACCAAAAACTACCGCGGAAGTATTTTCCATTGCTCCCGATACGTATTCACGAACTACAATCTGAGCATATTTATCCCAGGGGTAAACAACGCCTAGTTTATTAGAGTAGAACTCTATCATTTCAGGTGTATTTCCAAATATTTCTTTTGCCCTGGAAGCATATTTTGGTTCAACGAAATAGTCAACATCAAGGTCGCGCCATTTATCAGATATTTTTTCAAATTCACCTACTGCAATCATGGTTAAATAAGGGGCTGTAGCCTTAGTTTGTTGCCAGTGATCCGTTCTTTTTCCATCAAAATTTAAGTTGGACGAGATCAAGAGGCCATTGGACAAGGTTTTGTATTTGTTATCTACAGTAAGAAAGATATCTTGAGTCATTTTCTGGTTTGGACTATCAAGTGTTGGAAACCACATGGAGTTCGATTCTGGTTCACCTTGAGACCAAATCTGAGGCATATATCCGTCTTTTTTCTTTTCTGGATTAATGAAGTATAGGCCTTTTGAGTCGGTGATAGCGGCATTCTTTTGAGAAGTTGTGCTACCAGGAATTGCAGAGTATTCAATATGAATTTTTAATTGCTCCTCTTTGGTGTAAGTTCTAGGAAGTTTAATTGCTAGTTGCCTTCCGTTGTAGTAATATTTTAAAGGGGAGTTTGCACTAAAAACACCTTTTATCTTCATGTTTTTAGCGTCAAGCACTATTTCTTCGATAGGGAAGAAGTAGGGAGAAATGGTTAATTGAGCAGAGCCAGTTACTTGTGCGCTATCCCAATTGAATGAAAGGTGTAATTCAGTATGAATTAACTTATATTCCAATTCATTACTGGCTTTATAGTTGTTTGCTGTTTTGGTTATACTGTCTTCTAAGACCCATTCCTTCAATAGAACATGTTTGGTGCTGCACGATTGAAAGAGAAAAATAATGGTTAATAGGGAGGCTAAATATTTCATAAAATTGGTTTTTTCAATAGATCAATTCCTAGACAGTAGACGCTTTAAAAACGGTAATAGCTTTAATTTAGTTTACTTATTGCAAGGTGAATAAATTTAGCGATAAGATGAAAAAAATAAACTATTTTTGTTTTTTTAGAAAATTGGCGAATTAATCAAATGTTTTCGAATGTATACAGCTAAGATAGGGGATAAAAAATATGAAATCGAATGGAAAAACGCACTTAGTGGTGTTTTAGGGACTGAAGATTTTATAATAGATTCTGTTCGTACTGGGGAGCAAAGCTTTCATATTATCCGTAACAATAAATCCTTTAGGGTAGATATTGTTGAGGTTATATGGGAGGATAAGTTGGTGAACTTGAAAGTGAATGGGACAACCTATTCTGTAAAGATTACTGATCCTTTTGATGCCTTATTGAAGGAGATGGGGCTTGAAAATATGGGGGCAAAGAAAGTGAATAACTTAAAAGCACCTATGCCTGGCCTTGTATTGGAGACGAAAGTTGAAGAGGGACAAGAGGTGAAAAAAGGAGATGCTCTAATAGTATTAGAAGCCATGAAAATGGAGAATGTACTTAAGTCTCCAACAGATGGTGTTATTAAAAAAATAGCTATCGAAAACGGCAATACAGTTGAAAAGAATCAATTACTGATTGAATTTGTTTAAATAGAAAAATATGAAGACTAAAATTCAAATACTTGAATCCAAGATAGAAGAAGCATTACAGGGTGGTGGAGAAAAAAGGATTGCAAGTCAACATAAAAAAGGAAAGCTAACCGCAAGAGAGCGCATTCATTTTTTATTTGATGAAGGTACTTTTCAGGAAATTGGAATGTTGGTTACGCACCACTCAACAAATTTCGGATTAGATAAAACGAAATTTTTAGGTGATGGAGTAATTACTGGATTCGGTTATGTTGAGGGAAGGTTGACCTATGCTTTTGCTCAGGACTTTACTGTTATGGGGGGTTCTTTGGCTGAGGCTCATGCGCAAAAGATCTGTAGAATTATGGATTTGGCCATGGAAAATGGTGCGCCGGTAATTGGATTGAATGATTCAGGTGGAGCAAGAATTCAGGAGGGAGTAGTTTCTCTTGGGGGTTATGCTGATATATTTTACAAAAATACAAAAGCTTCTGGGGTTATTCCTCAGTTGTCTTTAATAATGGGGCCTTGTGCTGGGGGAGCGGTTTATTCTCCTGCCCTTACTGACTTTATTATGATGGTTGAAGACACATCATATATGTTTGTAACGGGACCTAATGTTGTTAAGACTGTAACGCACGAAGAGGTAACGTCTGAAGAATTAGGTGGAGCCTCTACGCATTCGTCTAAGTCTGGTGTAGCTCATCTTACTGCTTCCAATGAGGTTGACGCAATTGGTCAGGTGAAGAGGTTACTTTCTTATATGCCTCAAAATTGTGAGGAAGATCCGACAGCTCTACCTTATGAGGCTGCCGATGAAAAAAGAACAGCATTAAATGACATCATTCCTACTAATGCCAATATGCCTTATGATATTAAGGAAGTGGTTGATGGTATTATTGATGAAGGATCATTTTATGAAGTGCACAAGAATTATGCAGAAAACATTGTTGTTGGATTTGCGCGATTAGGAGGGAAGTCTATTGGTATAGTTGCAAATCAACCCGCTTATTTGGCAGGGGTATTAAATATAGATGCTTCTGTAAAGGCTGCTCGTTTTGTCCGTTTCTGTGATTGTTTTAATATTCCATTATTGGTATTGGAAGATGTTCCAGGATTCTTGCCAGGAACAGACCAGGAGTGGAATGGTATTATCAACCACGGAGCAAAATTGCTATATGCTTTCTCTGAAGCTACAGTTCCTAGAATTACTGTAATTACGCGTAAAGCTTATGGTGGTGCATATGACGTAATGAACTCTAAGCATATTGGTGCTGACATGAATTATGCATGGCCTAGTGCGGAAATTGCTGTTATGGGAGCGAAAGGAGCTGCTGAGATTATTTTCAGAAATGAAATTAAAGGCGCAGAAAGCCCAGAAGGTAAATGGTTGGAGAAAGAGCAGGAGTATGCAGAGATGTTTGCGCATCCATACAATGCTGCTTCTAGAGGTTATGTTGATGAGGTTATCAAGCCGGAAGACACAAGATCTCGATTAATTGTTGCTTTTAAAATGTTGGAAAACAAAGTAGCCACATTGCCGAAAAAGAAACATGGAAATATTCCACTATAAAATTTAAAATGCGATTCAATTGAATCGCATTTTTTTTGTTCTAAAAATTGGTCAACAGTCACTAGCTAATTTTATTATCTTTGGTTTAAACCTTGGCAAATGTCTATCAAGAGATTAATATTTATTTTCACCTGTTTTTTAAGCCTTTTAAGCCACGCAAAGAAGTTTGATGCCTTGTTGCTTAATGATAGCACCAAAGTCTTTGGTAAGATCACATATATAAGTGATTTTGTTTTGCATATGGAAGTGAAGGGGGAGGAGCATTATTTCTTTTCAGAGGATGTAAGGTATGTGATGATTCAGCCTGCAAATTTTAGAATTGCTCAGCTTATAAAATCGGAAGTGATCAACAAGGAGAGGGACTTTGCAGAGTTGATGGAAGATGATATGTTATTTGGTTTTCGATTTATTTTAGGAAACAATCCTATTATTAGTAGTTATTCCTTGGCTAAAAATTCTGAAAAACCTCCTCGATCTATGATGGGTTATGTATACGAGGTAAATGGGAGAACATTTGCGGAGCGAATTCGGAGTGTGGGAACAAAGGCTACTATTCCCGCTTTATTTGTTCTGATGTTAATAGTATTATAAAAATAAAAAAGCCTGATAAATTATTATCAGGCTTTTTTATTTAGCATACCTCGTTGAATGCGTCAACTAGGTTGTCTGCAATAGTTTGGGCATCTCTACCTTCAATATGATGTCTTTCTAAAAGGTGAACCAGCTGTCCATCTTTAAAAAGAGCAATAGAAGGTGAAGACGGAGGGTAAGGAAGCATATAATTTCTTGCTTGCTTTGTAGCCTCTGCATCTTGACCTGCAAATACCGTAGTTAGGTTGTCAGGTTTTTTGCTGTTTTGTACTGCTAATTTTACTGCCGGTCGACAGTTTGAAGCAGCACATCCACATACTGAGTTTACCACAACTAATGTAGTCCCAGCTGGCTGAGATAGTATTTGGTCAACTTCTTCTGTTGTTTTTAATTCGCTAAATCCGGCAGATACCAAATCTTCGCGCATCGGTTTTACTAGTTCTTCAGGATACATAGTCTCATGTTTATATGCTGCAAATTTATGAAATCATATGGTATGATGAACGAATTGGTTTGGATAATTGATTAATAGTAGAAATAGGGTTTTTGTAATTCAAGAAAGCAGATTCGATTTATTATCGATGTGCTGCTTAAATTGATATTGTATTTGATCCTTAAGTACCTTTTAATCAATTCAACCTTATCTAGTTTGCCTTTCTTTTTTGCTTTTAAAATACAAGCTGTGATAATGTCTTTCATTGTGTTGATTTTAAGTTAGTTATATACAAAAAGTATACCTTAATTACAAGAAAGGTTTAAAGAATATGGTATTTGTATGCCTATATTCTTTACTTTTGTAAAAAACAACTGAAAATGAAGATTGCAATAGGTTCTGATCATGCTGGTGTTGAGTACAAAGCAGCGATAGTTGAGTTTCTAAAAGAGAATGGATTCGAGGTGAAAGATTTCGGTCCTGAAAACGGAGATAGCGTTGATTATCCAGATTATGCACATCCTGTGGCGTCTAATGTTGAACAAGGAAATTTCAATTTGGGAATTTTGTTGTGTGGAAGTGGTAACGGAATCAATATGACTGCAAATAAGCATCAAGGTGTGCGATCTGCTTTATGTTGGGAAGAGGAGATTGCTGAAATGGCAAGACTTCATAACAATGCAAACATTTGTACTTTGCCTGCTCGATATGTTTCTTTAGAGAAAGCGTTGAATATTGTGAAGGTGTTTTTGAATACAAAATTTGAAGGAGGTAGACACGAAAACCGAGTAAATAAGATTGCTTGTGATATGTAATTTTCCTGAAACAATTATTATAACAAAAAAGGCCAATCTATTCGATTGGCCTTTTTTGTTCCACGTGGAACTATCGTCCCATATAAACTAATAATACACTAATATCTGCAGGAGATACTCCACTTATTCTACTGGCTTGCGCAATAGTTTCTGGTCTAGTGTCGCTCAGTTTGTTTTTTGCTTCGTTTGATAAGGAGGCAATGGTTGTATAATCGAATTGAGTAGGTATTCTTATATTTTCAAGCTTTTGAAGCTTTTTCGCATTCTCCTTTTCTCTTTCTATATAGCCTCTATATTTTATATCAATTTCCACTTGCTCGATGGCTTCTAAGTCTTTTCCGTTTTCAGCGTAAAATTCTTGCAATACCGGAAGGTGATCCAAACTTGGAATAGTAATATGTGGTCGACTAATAATGGCTCTTAACTTGTTTTTTTGCTTAATAGGTTTGGAGCCGATAGATTCAAGCAATGGGTTTACCAATTCTGGGATCGCCGATTTTTCTGAAAGATATTTTTTGAATTTCTCAATATAATTCAGTTTCTCATTTAGTCTATCAATTCTTGATTCTTCAGCCAAGCCCAATTCATAACCCATTTTGGTTAGCCTAATGTCTGCATTATCCTGGCGTAATAATAGTCTATATTCCGCTCTTGAAGTAAACATTCTATATGGTTCATTGGTTCCTTTATTGACTAAGTCGTCAATAAGAACACCAATATAAGCTTCATCCCTTTTAAGAATGAAAGGGGCTAGTCCATCAATTTTTCTTTTGGCGTTTATACCAGCCATCAATCCTTGACATGCTGCCTCCTCGTAACCTGTGGTTCCATTTATTTGTCCAGCAAAATATAAGTTCTCAATTTTTTTAGTCTCTAAGCTCAACTGTAATTGAGTAGGAGGGAAGAAGTCATATTCGATGGCGTATCCTGGCTTGAATATTTTTACATTTTCAAATCCAGGTACTAATTTCAATGCCTCATATTGTACCTGTTCAGGTAATGAAGTTGAGAATCCATTTACGTAAATCTCACAAGTATCCCAGCCTTCTGGCTCGATGAATAATTGATGTCTTGTGCGCTCTTTAAATCTAGTTATTTTATCCTCTATTGAAGGGCAGTATCTTGGTCCAAGTCCTTTTATCCTTCCTGCGAACATAGGAGATTTTTCAAATCCATCTTCCAGTTTTTCATGAACCTCTGGATTTGTATATGTGATATAACAACTGCGTTGATTGCTTAATCCTTGGGTTTCTGTATAAGAGAATTTTAGCGGATTTTTGTCACCTGGTTGCTCTTCCATTTTGGAATAATCCAAGCTTCTACCGTCTACCCTAGGAGGTGTTCCGGTTTTCATTCTTCCACTTTCGAAACCTAATTTGGCCAAAGCTTCCGTTAGGCCAGTAGCATTTCTTTCACCAGACCTTCCGCCTCCAAATTGTTTGTCTCCAATGTGTATTATTCCATTTAAGAAAGTACCATTGGTAAGGATCACAGATTTGGATTTTATCTCCATTCCCATCTGTGTTTTAACACCGGTAACTTTGCCTTCTTCAGTGATAAGATCAGAGACCATGTCTTGCCAAAAATCAAGATTTTCTGTTCTTTCCAAAGCAAGTTTCCATGCTTCTGCAAATCTCATTCTGTCACTCTGAGCCCTTGGGCTCCACATAGCAGGCCCCTTAGATTTATTTAGTAACTTGAATTGAATCATGGTTTCGTCTGTAATGATACCAGACAATCCTCCTAATGCGTCAATTTCTCTTACTATTTGACCTTTTGCTACTCCACCCATTGCTGGGTTGCATGACATTTGTGCAATGGTCTGCATGTTCATGGTGATAAGTAGTGTTTTGGCGCCGAGTTTAGCTGCTGCATGAGCTGCTTCACAACCAGCGTGTCCTCCACCTACTACGATAATATCATACGTTGTTTCAAACATAATTATCTAGCTAGTTCCACGTGGAACAATTATTTTTTTAGTTTGACAGGTGTCAGTTGTTGCAGGTAATGATTTTCACGTTCTCTCATCTTTTCTGCTTCAGCCTCACTCTTGTCTTTGTATCCACATAAATGCATTACTCCATGGATCATTACTCTATGAAGTTCTTCTTTAAAACTAACCCCGTAGGTGTTGGCATTATCTTTTATTCGATCAATACTTATGAATAAATCTGAGATAATAAGATCGTCTTCGCAATAATCAAAAGTGATAATATCGGTGTAGTAGTCATGGTTAAGATGATCAATATTGACCTTCAATAAGTACTCATCATCGCAAAAGATATAATTGAGTTCCCCCAACTCTTTCCCTTCCGCTTCAATAGAATCATTCAGCCATTGACTAATGTTGTCAGCTTGGTTTAATTCGAAGTCGGTTTCGTAATGATAAATAATCTCTTCCATATATGTGATTTGTGCAGCAAAAATACATAATCCTTTTGAAAGGCTATTTATTAAAGATGCTTAATAGATGAATGGCTTATCACAAGAAATGAATAATTAAAAGACATGATTCTGTATATTTGTGCAAATGGGGATTTTCAATGGCAGATTTTTCAGAAGAATTATTAACAGCAGTACGAGCATTACCACTTAAACCTGGGGTATATTTATTCAAGGATAAAAAGGATGAGGTGATATACGTAGGTATGTCCAAAAGTCTTAAAAAAAGGGTGTCGTCATATTTTCAAAAGACACATGATAGAACCAAAACAAAGCGACTAGTTTCTAGAATTGTGAACTTTGATTTTATTGTTGTGGAGACAGAGGCGGATGCGCTTTTATTGGAGAGTTCTTTGATAAAAAAGTACAGGCCGCATTATAATGTTTTACTCAAGGACGATAAAACGTACCCTTGGATTTGCATTAAAAAAGAACGATTTCCTAGGGTGTTTACTACAAGAAGAATGATCAAGGATGGATCCGAATATTTTGGTCCCTATGCTTCGGTGAAGATGATGAACACCATGCTGGATTTGATTAAACAAATCTACACGATTAGAACTTGTAATTTAAATTTATCCGAAGCTTCAATAGAGCAAGGGAAACATAAAGTTTGCCTAGAATATCATATCAAAAAATGTTTGGGGCCTTGTGAAGGGTATCAATCTTTGGAGAATTATGATGAAGATATTCAGGCTATCCGTCAAATATTAAAAGGGAATACAAAAGAGGTTCTTGTTTTATTGGAGGGTAAAATGAAGATACTCGCTGAGAATTTGGAATTTGAAAATGCGCATATCCTTAAAGAGAAATGGGATCTATTGAAGAACTATCAAGTCCGTTCATCTGTAGTTAGTGCAGTAGTAAATAGAGTAGATGTGTTTTCTATTATCTCTGATGTGAAATATGCATATGTCAATTTCTTTAAAATAATGAGTGGGGCGATTGTTCAATCATATACTTCTGAAATAAAGAAGCAAATGGATGAGTCCGATACAGAATTGTTGAAAAGAGCAATTGTAGAACTCAAAGAGCGATTCAATTCCGATTCTACAGAGATTATCACCAATATTCCAGTAGAAATAGATGGTAGAAATTGGCATTTTTCGGTACCCCAAAGAGGAGACAGGAAAAAGTTGATTGATCTGTCCGAAAAGAATGCAAGGTATCAGAGATTGGAACGTCTTAAGCAGATGTCTATGGTGGATCCGGAGAGACACTCCAATAGAATTATGGAACAGGTAAAACACGATTTGAGAATGAATGTTTTACCAGAGCATATTGAATGTTTCGATAATTCAAATATTCAAGGGACGAATCCAGTAGCCGCATGTGTCGTATTTAAAAAGGCGAAACCTTCGAAAAAAGATTATAGGCATTTTAACATAAAAACAGTAGAGGGGCCTGATGATTATGCAAGCATGGAGGAGGTTGTTTATAGAAGATATAAACGATTAAAGGAAGAGAATGAGCCATTGCCTCAATTGATTGTTGTTGATGGGGGAAAGGGGCAATTATCATCTGCTTTAAAAGCCTTAGAGAAATTAGATCTAAGAGGGAAGATTTCCATAATTGGAATAGCAAAGAGACTGGAGGAAATTTACTTCCCTGGCGATTCTTTGCCTTTATATATAGACAAGCGTTCAGAAAGTCTAAAGCTGATACAGCAATTAAGAAATGAGGCTCACCGATTTGGAATCACCCATCATAGAAAGAAAAGAATAAATTCTGGAATCAAGTCAGATCTGGAAAATATTGAAGGAATAGGACCAGGTAGTATTCAGAAATTACTATCTGAATTCAGATCTGTGAATGCGATTAAAGAACTTTCAAAAGAAAAATTAACAGAGATTGTTGGTAAGGCTAAAGCAGCCTTGGTATTTGATTATTATAATAAGGATAATGGATAAAGTACAGTTAGAAAAAGTCCGATTGGATAAATGGTTGTGGGCAGTGAGGATTTTTAAATCTAGAAGTATAGCCACTAAACTCTGTAAAGCAGGAAAGATTAAGGTGAATGGAAAGAATGCAAAGCCATCCACAATGGTTACTGTTAACGATAAATTGGAGGTATTAAAAAATGGAATACGTTTACAAATAATGGTAGATGCTCTTCTTAATAAAAGAGTGGGAGCGCCTATTGCAAGAGAATGTTATCAAGATGTAACTCCAGAAGAAGAAAAAAACAAGTTTAATGCTAAGTTTATCCATGGATTTAGAAACGAAGTAAGAGACAAAGGAATTGGAAGACCAACAAAAAAGGAAGGGCGAGATATTACCGAATTTAAAGCAGACCAAGAATGGGATTCATTTTTTGAGAGTTTAAATGATAATGAATTTGATGATGATCTAAGTTAAAAAGGATAAAAGTGTAATTTTAGGGCAGATTGCCTATTTTTTTTGATGGATTTAATTATTTTTATGTTTTTGTATTTTAACTCATAACCCACACTATGAAAATTGTTAAGAAGATTTTCTTTACTTTTCTTTCTATTGTTTTTTTGTCTATCGCCGGTTTATACACAACTGGTCATTCTTATCTTCTTAGAGGAATTTGCTCCACCTATCTAGTAGGGGAAGATTCGGCAACCATAACTGATAAAAAGTACTTTAGTACTAGAACAGTTAAAGCTGGAGAATATATACCATGGGATATATCTGACACCTATAAGGAAAAAACGTTAGGTACTACATTAAGATCTACCCTAGAAAAACACGAAAGCATTGCATTTCTTGTTTTAGAAAATGGAAAAATTGACTACGAGGAATATTGGGGAATTGGCTCTGAAGAATCTAGTACAAATTCTTTTTCAATGGCAAAAACCGTTGTTGGGATGTTGGCTGGATCTGCGATGGCAGACAATAAGATCAGTAATGTTTTTCAGCCAGTCACAGATTTTATCCCAGAGTGGAATGGAACAAATCCAGATAATCCAAACCTCAGTAGTTCTAGTTTGCAAATAAGACACCTGTTAACAATGTCTGCTGGATTAGAATGGGACGAAAGGTATAAGAGTCCTTTTTCAGTGACCACTGAAGCTTATTATGGAAACCAAATCCATGAATTAATTTTGGGATTAAATTTGGATGTTGAACCTGGGACCAAACATTTTTATCAAAGTTGCGCCACTCAATTATTGGCTATGGTAATAGAAAAAGCCGTAGGAAAAAGTTTGAGCGAATATGCTTCTGAAAAATTATGGATTCCTTTAGGGGCAAAACATGATGCAGATTGGCACCTTGATAAGGAAGATGGAAATGAAATTGCTTTTTGTTGTTTCAATTCTAATGCCCGTGATTTTGCAAGATTTGGTCAGCTTTATTTGAATAAAGGGAATTGGTATGGAAAACAAATTATTCCAGAGCCGTATGTTGATATTTCTATTGAACCTAGTCCAAATGCCGATTGGTATGGATATGGATGGTGGCTCGTAACCAAGAACGGTCACGATGCTTATTATATGAGAGGTGTTAATGGACAATACGTTTGCGTGATTCCAGATATGAATATTGTCTTTGTCCGATTAGGACATGATTATGGTGAAAAAATTGGCCACCACAGAGCAGATTTCTTAACGTATCTTGAAGAAGTGATAGATATGTACCAGAAATAGTATTTGAAAGTCTTAAAAAGCCTGAAAGAATCAAATTCTTTCAGGCTTTTTTGTTTTTTGAAAAATATATACTGTTTTGTTGAAATTACAACAAGGTATTAAAAATCTTTCTTTGACGCTTTTCTAACGATTCTCAAGACAGGGAAAAGAACCCATAGCACCAACATCGAAAATGAAGCCACTAAACCAAATATGGTTCCGAAGAAGTCTTTGAATATTGCACCAGTATATCCCATCAAAGCAGAAATATCCAATTTCAATAATATTAGAATTCTTGAAAGATCTACAGGATTAAATACAGTTGCAAAAAGTGAAAATTTATCCAACGGGTAATCATCAAATACAAGTAGGGATATTAAAAAGAGCCCATCATAAATTACAGCCATAAATAACCACATCAAGATGGCGTATCCAAAACCTTTAATTTTATTTTCATTGCTTAAAGCAATATTGTATGCCAGCGCCACAAAAATAAAGGTCAAAAATGCACCGACGAAAATGAGCGTTAAGAAATTAAAAATATCGGAAGAATTCATAATCCCATAAGAAAGGAAGGGTATCCCAAGGCCCAATACTAAGCTAAGGCTCAAAGAAACCGATAAACCAATATATTGACCTAGGAAAATGGTGCTCCTTTTGATAGGTTGCGCTAATAGTAATTCTGTAAATTCTTTTGAATTATAGTAGTACATCACGCCAAAAACAGTCCCTATCAATGGGGTTAGAATTACAATTATATTCATCAAGGTGATCACAGCCTTATCCAAATTATTATTTAGAAAAAGCAGCACAAAACCCAATAAGAGGTAGAATAAAAAGTAAGCATAACTCCATCTACTTCTCATTAAGTCATAAAAGCTATATTTAAGTATCTTAATCATATTGTTCGTTTAAAAGAGCTGCAATAGCATGTTCTAAATCTTGTTCGTTGTAGGTTTCCTTTAATAACTTAACGCTGCCCTTAAAGTAGATTTTACCGTCTAATAGAAAGACAATCTCATCAGAAATCTCTTCAACAAACCGCATGATATGTGAGGTGATTAATATGGTCTTCCCTTTTTCTTTAGCTTCAGAAATTAAAGATTTAAGATGTATTAGAGACAAAGGATCTAAACCTGTAGTAGGTTCATCTAATATGAGAATTGGATCATCAAACATAAATGTCAAAATAATATTGACCTTTTGTCTAGTTCCTCCAGATAGGTTAGCCAACTTTTTATTTAGAAAGGGTTGGAGTTTAAACAAGGCTATTAAGTCCTCATCTCGGGTTTTTTTATTCCGAATATTCTTAATCATATCTATTACTTCCTGAACAGATAGATTACTTGGGAAATTGGCAATTTGAGGAAGATAATCTATTTTTTGCCTATGTTTCCATTGACCTTTTGTTTGTTTTCCATCAATTAATATTTCGCCCTTATCAGGAATAACCATTCCTAAAATACTCTTTATTAAGGTGGTTTTTCCAGAACCATTTGGCCCCAGGATAGCAAAGATCCCACTTTCCTTTATGGTAAGATTGAGCTCCTTCAATACCGTAACTTTACCAAATTTCTTATGTAAATTTTTTATCTGAATCATCTTACTTCTCTCATCATAGGGTTAGCATCCAGTAAATTGTCCGGGGTGAAAATGGGAGATACCTTTTCGGAAAAATTGATCATATCAACGAATAAACTACGCAGAAGAATTATAGTTTCTGGCGTCTTATTCACTATGTATGAAAATAATTTAACCGGACGATATGGGATGTCTCCGATTCCGTTTCTATCAAGATCATATCCGGTATATGAACTCCAATAATTATGATCAAATTCATTCTCATTGAGGTTGCCTTGATAGGAGATATCAAATGTATTAAAGAGGAAATTATTTTGCTTAAATATATTCTTAAAGCAGGCTCCTCGAATTTTGACTGCCCAACCATTTCTTACATAACTATTATTGAAATAGTTTATTCTGTTTGTGCCTTCAGCGTGAATTCCTATCGTATTTTCTTCAAATAAATTCTCCTTTATTTCTGCATCATTTATTTCTTTGAGTAGTAATCCATAGGAAGAAGAACCCCAATTTTTAATAAAGGTGTTACGGATCATTTTGATCTTTTTGGAGAACATTACTGCAACCCCCGCTCCATTATTCCTAAAGGTATTGTTGATGTACTCATCTTCATGGGAGAACATAAAATGTAGACCGTAGCGTAAATTATCTGAGGATATATTATTTTCTATTCTACTTTTATCTACAAACTCAAGGTATATACCATCTCGTTGACCAGAAATATTATTCCCTTCTATTTCAATCATTTTACAATGCCATAGGTGAATTCCGTTTCCGGAGTTATACTCACTTTCAGATACAGAATGTAGGGTATTGTTTCGTATGATGCCTCGTTTGGATTTTTCTACAACAATCCCAAAGAATACATTTTCGAAATGATTCTCTTCAATTATAAAGTCTTTAGACTTGTGGAGTTTAATAGCCGCTAGATCCTTTATATAGCTTTTACCTACGTTTTGGATTCTTAATCCCCTAATGTGTACGCTGTCGGATGTAATGGTTATAATTCCTCCAGCTTCCTTGCCATCTATAATGGCACCGGGTTCACCTTCGATCTGAACCTTTTTATCGATTACTAAATCATTGACTAGATAGACGCCCTTTTTTATCAGTATATGCGTTCCGTCTTCTGCCTTCTCTATTGCACTTTGCACCGTGTTTATAGGACATTCAGGACAGACCGTTATTTGCCCAAGGCAGGAAAATATAGGCAATAGGTAGCCTGTTATGTAAAGAATGAGTCTGTACATATTGGTATATTTAAGAACGAAATTTTAGTGTACCTTATAACTGCTCAATAATTCGCTCCAATTAAGAAGTTCATCTGTTTCAGATTTAACCAGTGTATTGGCTTTTTGGAGCGACTTAAAGGCTGTAAGATTTGCACCCATGGGGCTTTTAATTTGTGGGCTGATTAGATAGCTTGCCTCTAAAGCTGAAATCAAGACTCCTGGGTTATCGTAGTCGTTTACTAAAAATAGAGAGACCTTTTGTGTGCCAAAATCCTTGAGTTGATTGGTCATACATTCAATGGCATCGTATTTATATGATTTCCCCTTTTTAGTTACTATTTGTGCTGCATGTTGTTGATCTACAATGGTCATTTTACAGAAATGACAAGCATCAGATCCATAAGCCATTTTTGAAGGCTCAATGCTACAACTTACTACTAAGCTTATTAAAAAGCTTACTATCAATATAGACCTTAGTTTCTTCATGACCTTTCCTTTTTTAGAGCGACCACATAAGCCGCTAAGGTTAATAACAATCCTGTCAGCATGAAATATGCTCCAGTAGCTGGAAGGGAAATGGCATTGAAATTAAGGATTTTCTTATTTCCAATAAGAGGTGGTTGATATGCTTGACCTGGGATTTTAATGGCCGCTTTGGGGTTCAAATTATGGCCGTAGTCATATTCCCATAGATAAAAGTCATACATACCTGCAATACCTAAAATTAGGATAAGTATAAACCATCCGAGGAATAGGTTTTTCTTACCACTGAATCCTATAAGAATTCCTAAAATTGACATTCCAGCAATTACTAGTGGGAAAATTTCAAATTCTTTCATTTCTGTTGTGATCTCCTTCATCCCAACATAATGGTTCATAAGGTTGATGTTTTGAATATCCCCCTTATTCGTTCCAGTTAGTTTTGTTATCCAAATGTCCATACCTAATGGAGTTGGATATTGCGGTGCCTCCAGTGTAATATTCCACAAAGGGAATACAAATAAAGAGAGAAGCAAGGCAGAACCTAAAATCATTAATATTTTGTGTAGTGATTTCATAACTGTTGGTTCTTTAGAGGTTTAAAATATAGGGGACCAAAGGAGAGGCCCCCTATATTATTGATAGATGAATATCATCTAATCATAGCATTGTTATAGTTCTTCCTCGTCATCTTCTCCTAGAGACCAGGTAAGGGCAGTATTTGAATTTTTAGGAGATACTCGAATGTATCCTTGCATCTCTTGGTGTAATGCTGAACAGAAATCTGTACAGTAGAATGGAACAACTCCTTCAAACTGAGGCTCCCATAAAAGGGTTTCTGTTTGACCTGGCATTACTAGTATTTCTGAGTTACGAGCACCCATTACAGCGAATCCATGTGGTACATCATAATCCTGTTCAAGGTTGGTAACGTGCCAATAAACTTTATCTCCCAGCTTAATACCTTCAATATTATCAGGAGCAAAGTGACTTCTAATCATTGTCATATAAATATGAACATTGTTACCGTCTCTAACCACCTTCGTCTCAGATTCATTTTGGACACCATAAGGGTGTTTATTCTCTTCTAGTTCATAGATCTTACGTGACTTAGGAATAATTTTAGAAGCTTCAATACCTTGTGCATAATGGGGTTCTCCAATAGTAGGGAAGTCAAGTAACAATTTCATTTTTTCACCACTAATGTCAAACAGCTGTGCTGATTGTGTTACCTCTGGTCCTGTAGGAAGGTATCTATCTTTGGTAATTTTATTCAGAGCAAGTAGGTATTTACCGTTTGGATTCTTAGAATCCCCTCCAGGAATCATCAAGTGACCAATAGAGTAGTAAGTAGGTTGTCTGTCTAGCACCTCCCAAGTTCCCAATTTCCATTTTACTACTTCAGAAGTAATAAAGAAAGAAGTATAGGCATTACCTTTTCCGTCAAATTCAGTATGAAGTGGCCCTAACCCTGGTTGTTCAACAATACCAGCAATGATCTCATCCATTTTTAAGATAGGAATACCGTATGCATCACCAGCAAAGCTTTTGTTTTCGATAGCCTTCATTACTTTAGTGAAAGAGTGTACAGTAAGGTTGGCAGATAATTTACCATTCCCTACAATGTATTCACCAGAAGGATCAACATCAACTCCGTGTGGAGATTTTGGTGTAGGAAGGAAATAGACTAATCCAGGGCAATCCGCTGGGTCTAGAACACGAACAGTCTTTTTCATGACAGATGTAGCCGTGTGGGTATGCTCATCGTATCTATTATGTGCATAATTTACTGGAACCTCTTTGAATTTACCTTGCTTGATATATTCTTCCGCTTTTTTCCAGTTAACAGCCGCGATAAAATCTTTATCATTTTGTGAAGCACCAACTTCCATCAGTGTTCCACTTTCCTCTGTATTATAGGTAGTAAAGAATGTCCAGCCATGTGATTTTCCTTTTCCGGAATGGGCCAAATCATAATTGAAACCTGGCATTAAAATCTGGAAAGATAGATCCATAAGTCCTGACTCCTTGTCTACACTAATGTAGGAAAGCATCCCCTTGAAGTTCCCTTTATATTCCTTAATAGGCATATCCTTCTGTGGGTAGGGAACAGAAAACCTAGTCCCTGCTACAATGTATTCTGTGTTCTCCGTTGTAAAAGGCGAACTGTGATTTCCACCACTATTCGGAATCTCGATGATTTCCGTAGTTTCAAAGGTGGTTAGATCAATTTTGGCAATACGAGGAGTATTGTTACCATTGATAAATACAAATCGTCCATCTGTTTCTCCATTTGTTTGTGACAACTCTGGATGGTGTGAATCATCCCATGGAATATGACCAAAAGATGTATTCAGCATAGGTTTGGTTTCCTCGTTGAATCCATATCCTTTTTCTGCATCAAGCGAGAATACAGGTATTACTTTGAATAGTCGGCCAGAGGGTAAGCCATATACAGACATTTGCCCGCTAAAGCCGCCAGAAACCAATGCATAAAATTCATCGTATTCACCCGGTTTTACATATACACTAGAAGCCACATCCGATTCTAACGCTCCGGAATTTGAACTAGCTTCCTGACTGTTTCCTTGACCACAACTTACAACTGTTGCTGAAGCAATAGTAAGTGCAAGTATTGATTTGATTAGTTTTTTCATTTTTCTAGAATTTGAAAAATTACTCCTTAGTAGGAGGTAGGATTACTTTATCTATTACATGTACTATTCCGTTACCACAAGGTACACTTGCAATAATTTTTGCTCCACCAACATAAACTTCACCGTCTTTTACCTTTATATCTACATATTGGTTGTTGGCTTGTCCAAGCTTTTTAAATCGCTTTAGGAAGTCTTTTTTATAATTTCCCGGAGTCGCGTGGTACTTAATGATATTAGATAAGGTTTTCTTGTTTTCTGGCTTGATAAGATTCTCTACAGTTCCTGCTGGCAATAGGTTGAAAGCAGCATCTGTAGGAGCAAATACAGTAAGCGGTCCTGCGTTTACCAAAACATTTTCTAATTCTGCTGCCTGAACAGCTGCAACAAGTGTTTTGTGATCTGGCGACCCCATTGCAACCTGTAATATGGTTTGCTTAGACACATCGTCCTTTATAAATGCCTGACCTCTGTTATTGACAGGTTGTTCCGCTTTTGGTTTCGCGATACTAGCAGCGTTACTTTCTTTTGGTGAGCTGTCGCTGCAACTCAATAGCATAACCGATATAGCAAATAGACCGGTTATCATTTTAAATAGTGATTTCATAGTAGGTTAATTTAGTGTTCGGAAAAATTCCAGTATAGTTCTGGCTTCTTTTTCGGTTAAACTTTGGTTAGCCATTGGAGCACTATATTCCATTAGTAATTTTTTAGCTATTGGGTTTTTCTTGACCATTTCATCCGGGTTAAGGATCATATTCATGGTCCATTCTGGGCTTCTTCTATTTAGTACACCTTTCATGGCTGGTCCAATGAATCTTTTGGATACTTTATGGCAAGCAGAACATTTTCCTTTGAATAACGCTTTTCCCTCAGCAACCATGGTTGGATTGATTTCTGCAGAGATATCTACGGATTTTACTGGTCCAATACCTTTATCATCTAAAGGGTTTGTGGCCTCTATTTTTGTGGGAACACTGGCTTTAAGGGTTTTCTTTGGAGCTTGTTCCCCTCCACAACTCATTAAAATTATTGTAGTGGATAATGCTAGAGTGAAGATGCTTCTTCTCATGATTAATTGCTTTTGATTAGGACAAAATTATAAAATAAAAGATAAAAAGGTCTTTTATTATGAAGAATATTACAAAAATATTTATTTCTCTTCTTTATTTGGTTAACTTTGGACGTATAAAAGAAGAGGATATATGTTGTCAACGGGATGTAAATACGCCATTAGATCTGTATTGTATTTAGCAATAAATGCTACCGAGGAAAATAAGATTGGAGTAAGGGAGGTGGCAGATGTATTAGAGGTGCCTTTCCCATTTCTTGCTAAATTGATGCAGCAATTGACCAAGGCCAGAATAATTTCTTCAACAAAAGGACCTAAAGGGGGTTTTTATTTAGGCGAAAGAGATCAAGAGAGGAATGTATTAGATATAATCAATCTTATTGATGGTGTAGATAAGTTTAAAGGCTGTTTTCTAGGTCTTTCCAAATGTGATCCAGCAAACCCTTGCCCAGTTCATTTTACAGTAGCTCCATTTAAGGAAGACATCTTGAAGAAATTTAGAGATAAGAGTATAATAGAATTTGCCGAAGAAATAAAATTAACGGGTAGACATATAACTTTAAAGGATGTTGTTTAGGTATTAGTTACAAATTTTCAAGATATTTAGGTTGTTCGATTCTAAAATAGATCTCCATTGAACGCACAGCCATGGGAATAAAACGAGGAACCAAATGCCTGGATTGTCAAGATAATCTTGATCAATCAACCAATTATTGTCCAAATTGTGGACAAAAGAATGATGCCACCCAACTTAATCTTGCCTTTTTGATTAAAGAGGGATTCTCCTTTTTCTTTTCCTACGATTCTAAATTACATAGAACCATTTGGGGTTTACTTAGTAAACCGGGAAAGGTTTCTACTCATTTTCTTGAGGGGCAAAGACAGCGCTACATCAACCCATTTAAGTTGTACTTCAGTATATCCCTATTAACTCTACCAATAGTAACTTAAGTTCTTTAAATGAGCGATCACTTTCCATTGAAGACAAAGCAATAGATTATAGTAAATTAAGTAGTAAGTCCTTTCTCCAAGTAGCAGATAGTGTAAAATGGGTAGAGTAAAGAGATTCTTCATTTCAATTCAAAGTGCAGAATGCTGGATTTATTGAACGGACATTTTTGTATTGCGCTTATCAGGATTCCATGTAGATTTAAAACAGGCATTAAATTACTGAGTTTAATGACCATATACACCTGTTTGGTGATTACTTTGTTTTTTATATCTATTCCTATTATTCTTCTTACTTAGTTTTTAAATAGCTGTTTAAGGGAATTTTTTCCTGCATTATAGATATTCTCTATTGTGAAATAAGGAATATTTAAATTATCTTCATGTTTGCAAAAAAGTAGAATGTTACTTTTGTGTCACAAATTGAAAATTATTAATACCAAAAAAATATTATTATGGCTTTTGAATTACCCAAATTGCCTTACGCGTACAGCGCGTTGGAGCCTCATTTTGACGCAATGACAATGGAGATTCACCACGGTAAGCACCATGCAGGATATACTGCTAAGTTGAATGCTGCTTTGGAAGGATCAGACCTTGCTGGCAAATCAATCACTGAGATCCTTGCTGAAGGAGATAAATTAAGTGCTGGATTGAGAAATAATGGAGGAGGATACTTCAATCACTGTTTGTTCTGGGAAGTATTATCTCCAAATGGAGGAGGGAAACCTTCAGGAAAATTGGCTGAAGCAATTGATGCAGCCTTTGGTTCGTTTGAAAATATGCAAACTGAATTCAATAACGCTGCTGCAACTAGATTTGGTTCTGGATGGGCATGGCTTTGTGTTGAAGGAGGATCATTGAAAGTTTGCTCTACAGCGAACCAAGATAGCCCATTGATGGGGTTAGGATGTTCTGGAACTCCAATTATGGGATTGGATGTTTGGGAGCATGCTTATTATTTGAAATACCAAAACAGAAGACCTGATTATATTTCTGCATTCTGGAACTTATTAAACTGGGAAAAAGTTACTGAAAACTTTGACGCTGCAATGTAGGTAGGTACTTAGTATAAAAAAGAAAAGCTCGTTTGAATAATCAAACGAGCTTTTTTTATTCTTCCTAAAATAATTAAGCCTCCAAAGGAAATTCTTCTTTTAGCTTTTCTATCCACCCTTCAATTCGTTCTTCTGATTGATCAAATTGGTTGTCTTCATCTAAGGCTAAACCAATAAATAGTCCCTCTTCAATCTCACCTTTTGAATGCGTATGTTCGTATCCTTCAGTTGACCATTTCCCAACTATTTTGGCACCATTTTCAATGGCAGCCTCTCCGATGATTCCAATTCCATCAACAAAGTAATCTGCATATACGTACTGATCTCCTAAACCATATAGTGCAATTGATTTACCTGTGAAGTCAATTTTTTTAAAGTCGTCAAAGAAATTATCCCAGTCACTTTGCAATTGTCCATCATGCCAAGTTGAAAGTCCTAGAATAATTTTATCATATTTAGCGAAGTCTTCAGGTTTAGCTTCATACATGTCGTATATCTCAACCTTGTCTTCGCCTAATCTCTCTTGTATCTTTGTCGCTACTTCTTCAGTGTTTCCAGTATCGGATCCAAAAAATAGTCCTATTTTTTCCATAGTGGTAGTATTAAGTATTGCAAAAATATCTAAATATTCTTTCCCATGCAATTCATTTTGGATAGAGTAGTTGCTTGTTTTTGAAAGCAGTTGCTCTAATTGATGATTTTTAAACTAAATCTTAAAAAGGATTATGGAAATCGAAAAAGGATTAATTTTGCAGAAGTAAAAGATAGACGAAACTATGTTTGAGAATAAAGATCAGAGTAAAACACCTATTACAGATTTAGGAGAGTTCGGTTTAATAAAGCATTTAACAAGTGCGAATAAGAAAGTAAACGCTACTACGGTTATGGCAGTTGGGGATGACGCTGCTGTCATAGAAAACACTCAAGAGCAAACGCTAATATCTACAGATATGCTGGTGGAAGGGGTTCATTTTGACCTTTCTTATGCACCTCTGAAACATCTAGGGTATAAAGCTGTGGCTGTAAATCTATCTGATATATGCGCTATGAATGCCATTCCTTCTCAGATTACAGTTTCTTTGGCCTTGTCAAATAGATTCACTGTTGAAGCTGTTGAAGAGCTTTACAAAGGGATTTATCTTGCTTGTGATACTTATGGAGTTGATTTGGTTGGAGGTGATACTACCAGTTCTAATGCTGGTCTTATAATTAGTGTCTCTGTTATTGGGCAGGCAAAATCTGTGGATATTTGTTATAGACATATGGCTAAGGAGAAGGATCTATTAGTAGTTTCTGGAGATCTTGGTGCGGCTTATATGGGATTACAATTACTGCAAAGGGAAAAGGCAGTATTTGAAGTAAACCCAAATATGCAACCAGAATTAGAAGAACGTCATTCTTATATGTTGGAAAGGCAACTGAAACCAGAAGCTAGGAAAGATATTGTAGAGCTTTTGAGTAAAATGGACTTGAAGCCAAGTGCAATGATTGATGTTTCTGATGGTCTTTCATCTGAGGTGTTACACCTTTGTGAAGATTCAGGATTAGGTTGTAGAGTCTATGAAGAGAAGTTACCTATTGACCCACAAGTTGTAAATACGGCTGAGGAATTTGGATTACATCACAGTACTTGTGCATTAAATGGTGGAGAGGACTATGAATTGTTATTTACCATATCTATGGATGATTTCGATAAGATAAAGGGAAATCCTCACCTTACCGTAATTGGACATATGACCGCTAAAGAGGACGGTGCCAACTTAGTTAGTTCCGCAGGTGAAATACTACCATTAACGGCACAAGGTTGGAATAGTATTTCTGAAGAAGTAGAAAAATAAATTGAAGAGGGCTAATTAGAAAATAATCTATTTAGCCCTTTTTAATGAGAAAGTAAATGTAGAACCTACTTCTGGTGTGCTCTGTACATTGATCATGCCCCCATGAGCTTCTATAAGGTGCTTAACAATGGATAACCCTAGCCCAGTTCCTCCATCATCCCTAGAGCGGGACTTTGATACTCTATAGAAACGCTCAAAAATTCTTGGAAGGTGTTCTTCCGCTATTCCTACTCCATCATCTTTCACCTCAACAAGGACTCTGTAATCCATGTCTTCAAAAGCAATTCTTACCTGACCACCTTCTTTACCATACTTTATTGCATTTACGATTAGGTTGATCAAAACTTGTTTGATTTTTTCCGTATCGCATTCTACATAAATAGGGTAAATAGGCTCTTTCTTAAAGGAGATGATAATGTCTCTTTTCTTGGCCTTTAGCTCCAGAAGTTCCATGACTTCTTTGACTATAGGAACAAGGTCAGTTTTTTGAAGATTTACTTGAATTACCCTTGCTTCTAGCTTTGTAATTTGTTCAAGATCTTGAACAATATGAATCATTCTATCAACACTTTTATTGGCTCTTTGCAAATACTTTTCGTTGATATTGCTATCATACAGGGCTCCATCTAATAAGGTAAGTAAATACCCTTGGATATTAAATATTGGAGTTTTTAATTCATGAGAGACATTTCCGATAAATTCTCTACGGAAAGCTTCTCTTTCCCTTAATTCATCTAATTCACTTTTAGTGTCTTCTGCCCACGCATTAACCTGGTCTTCAACTGCAGAGATGTTTGTTTTACTATCAATAACTTCCTTTTGAGTTCGATAGATATTTTTGTAAATAAGACGAATCCTCTTCTTGATAAACTTATTTGTGATGAAATAGAAAAGGACATATTGACAAATGGAGATTACCACTGAAAACAGAGCTATTTGCCATGATTCAAGAGCAATTTTATATAATCCAGATAGTAGTTGTAGGGAGAAATAGGAGAGTATTCCCAATACTAAAGAGATGATAAAACCTAATTCTTTTACACTAGTAAATTTCATTAAATGTCAAATTTATAACCAACTCCTTTTATCGTCTTGATATAACCTTCACCAATCTTCTCACGAAGCTTTCTAATATGAACATCTATAGTTCTTCCACCCACAACAACGTCATTCCCCCAGATATTAGAGAATATCTCCTCTCTATTAAATACCTTTCCAGGTTTTGAAGCCATAAGTAATAATAACTCAAATTCTTTACGAGGAAGTTCAATTTGACTATCTTCTTTATATACCAGATATTGTTCCTTATCAATAGAGAGGTTGCCAGCTTTTACTACATTACTTTTCTTGGCAGATCCATTCTCGCTCTTACGACGAAGAATGGCTTTTATTCTAGATACAAGTAATTTTGGCTTGATTGGCTTGGTAATATAGTCATCAGCACCGGCATCAAAACCAGCAATCTGAGAATAATCTTCTCCTCTGGCTGTTAGGAATGCAATAAGAACATTGTCCATGTCTTCTTTCGAGCGGATTTGTTCACAGACTTCAACTCCATCCATCCCGGGCATCATCACGTCCAACAATATAAGATGTGGTTTTTCATTATCAATAATAGATAATGCTTCTTTACCATTGCTACAGGTGATCACCTTAAATCCTTCTTTTCTTAGGTTGTATCCTATGAATTCAATGATGTCGGGTTCGTCATCTACCAGTAATATTTTGTAATCTTTTGCGTCCATTATGTTTAGCTTTTGCGCTAAGTTAGGTGGAAATTACTCACCTTAATGACCACTTAACCCAAGCTTAACATTAAAGATTATAATATAATCTCAAGTTAACAATAGCGGCCTATTTGTGAGCGTAACTTTACACTAAAATCAATTCAGAGTTGATTCTGGTTGATAAATCTAGTGATAATTTACAAAACTGTTACATTATTTAATAGCTATGCACAGGTTAAATAGTTTTTTACAACGTATAATGATATTCTGTAATATACTGGTTGTAGCAGATGGAATTGTAAAAGCAAGAATTGCTAAAGCAAACAATCCAAAAGACTTAAAAGTGCTGTATATTTTTCAAATAACTGGATTACAGGATGGTCTATGGGGCTATAGTAATTTTCATTAGAGATTAAAAGGGCTTCCCTTCATAGTATAAAACCGAGAGGGATTTTTTTTATTCCTTTATATAAACTCTAGGTACGCGTTCCGAAATTCCAGTTAGGATTTCATAAGGGATGGTGTTCGCTGACTTGGCCAATTTCTCTATAGGCCATTCAGGACCAAACAATATGACCTCATCATGTGCTTTTGCGCTAATCTCTGTAATATCTACCATAGTCATGTCCATGCAGATAGAGCCAATAATAGGACAGGGTTTTCCTGTTATTAACACTTGGCCCACACCATTACTTAGGCATCTCATTAGGCCATCTGCATAGCCTACAGGGATGATGGCTATGGTCATGTCTTTTTGTGCAATGTGTTGTCTATTATACCCTACACTATCCCCCTTAGGCACCTTTCTTATTTGACTGATATGACTGATGAGCTTAGAAACAGCTTTCAACTTACGATGGCTTTTAGGGCTGTTTTCTATTCCGTATAGTCCGATACCAAGACGAACCATATCTGCATAGCCTTCAGGATAATTTAGAGCGCCAGCACTATTTAAAATATGTCGTATAAATGAATATCCAATACTTTGTTCAATATGAAGGCAAGCGGATTTAAAAAGATGGATCTGTTCTAAATTAAATGCCGTGTCACTGAGATCGTCGCTACTTGCTAAATGAGACAATACACTAGCTACCTTAAGGTTTTTTACCTGTTTCAGTTGATTGGAAAGTGTATTTAGTTCATTTAAGTCGAATCCCAATCTATTCATACCTGTATCAAGCTTTATATGGATAGGATACCTGCTTGATAAGTGAGAATCGTCCAGTGCTTTTTCCCAGGCTACTAACAATTCTAAAGAAAAGATTTCTGGCTCCAAACTGTACCGTATCATTTGTTCAATCTGTTCAACCCTACTATTTAGTACGAGAATAGGTAATTTGATTCCAGCATTTCGTAAGGCCACTCCTTCTGAAAGATAGGCTACAGCTAAATAGTCAACTCTGTTATATGCTAATTCTTGGGCAATCTCTACAGAGCCCGCACCATAGGAAAAGGCTTTTACCATGGCCATAATCTTTATGTCCTTTGGTAGATTTGATCTGTAAAAGTTGAGGTTGTCTCGCAAGGAATTGAGGTTGATTTCTAACCTAGTAAGATGAATCTTTTCCTTCAATCGATTGGTTATCTCTTCAAGCTTGAATTTCCTAGATCCTTTAACCAAAATAGTCTCCTGATTGAATTCGTTGAAGTCAAAATCTTTGATAAATATTTCACTTGAGGAGAAGAATACACTATTCGAAGGGAAGTAGGATTTATATTTTTTCAATTTTTCACCAATCCCAATGAATTTATCCAATTGAAGAGCACTTATTTGTTGTCCAACCTTTTGATAAAAATCTGCCTCTGCCTCTGCAATTTCGGTGAAGTCAGAAAGAACAATAGATTTCTTGGCCTTAAATTGGTTGAGGTAATTCAGAGCCGCCTCCAGGGCTGTAGCATCATTAGTATAACTGTCGTTTATGATCTGACAACGATGGATTCCAGCATGCAACTGGAGTCTCATGTCAATGTTGCTAAGAGTGCCAAATCGATCAAGAATAGATGGGATTAACAGATCCTTCGAAGCTAAAAGACAGAAACAATATATCGCATTTTCAATAGATGGCTTATCTATAAAAGGAATGCGAATTGAATAGCGTTCATTTTTGTGGAGAAGAGTAATCTCAGTATTTGGATATTTCATCTGGATATCCTCTACAAAAATACTTGAATCTACGTTTTTAATAGACCATGCAAAATGGGAAGCAGTTGGGTAAGTTTGAAGAACGAGTTTATTTAGTAATTCCTCATCTGCATTATAGATGATGCTTTCACAGCCAGAAAATAGTTTTAATTTTTCTTGAATTTTTTGCTCATAAGATTTAAAGTTCTGCTGATGAGCCGCTCCTAAATGACAGAAAATTCCAATCGATGGGTGAACAATCTTTTGGTGTAAATCCATTTCACCAGGTTGAGAAATTCCAACCTCAATAAGACCTAAATTATGTTCTTTTTGAAATTGCTTGATGGATAAGGGAACGCCTATTTTTGAATTATAACTTTTCGGGCTTTTAACTAATTCAAAATGGTCTTGTAAAAGGAAATACAACCATTCTTTAATGATTGTTTTTCCATTGCTGCCTGTTATGCCAATTACTGGGAAATCGAATTGTTGTCTATGGGTAAAACAAAGGTCCTGAAAAGCCGTAAGGGTATCTTCTACTAAGTAAATATTCGCGTCTTCGGGAAATGAAATAGTTGAATCTTCAATAACAAATGATCGAACCCCCTTATTGTATATGTCCTGAATATATTGATGCCCATCCAGATGATCTCCCTTTATTGCAAAAAACAATTGATTCTTTGCGTTAATAGGGTAAGAGCGACTATCTATCAAAACATCCTTCACCTTTAGATTAGAGTAGGTTTCTTGAATTAAGTCAGCCTTGCATATGGTTGCAATATCCTTTGGGTAATATATCATGAATTAATTTTGAGCATTATAACACCTTCTGCATAAAGGTCGACAATTGTCTTGTTCTCCAAGTAGTATTTTAACCTTTATTGTACTAGTTCTTTGAGAGAAGTGGGCATTTTCACCATAATCCATCCTTTTTTTAAAATTCTGTCCTGCTTCCGTTCTAGAAACATCTATTTGATAAACTATAATTAATCCGTGATAATGAGCGCTTATATTAGAACGAATTGCCCCGTTTTTTTGTATTTTAAACTCTCCAATGAAATATTAAATGTAATATAATTTAAGATGTTAATAAAATATGTTTTTGCCCTTTTCGTCGCAATGACAACGATGGGCTATGCGCAGCATTTCGATGATTTTTCTGATGGTGACTTTTCTGTAAATCCACAATGGAAGGGAGATACTTCAAAATTCATTGTTAATGCAGATTCAATGTTGCAACTTCAAGCTCCTGCTATATCAGGTGTATCTACACTTTATTTGGAAAACGAGGCCATCGTGGATGCCAACTTTTACTTTAAGGTGAAAACAGAATTCAATCCTTCCTCACAAAACTACCTGATAGTCTATTTGCAATTAGAGGGAATTAATTTTGGTGATGATGCCATTTTCCTAGAAGTAGGACGTAGTCAAGATAAAATTAGACTAATAAAAAGAGTGAATGGGGTAGAGCAAGTAGCTCTACAAAGCACAGTAGATATCACAGACAATTCAAAGAATGACATGGAATTTGATATCAATCGTTCTGTTGATGGGATTTGGGAGCTGAAGTTTAGTGTCAATGGGAATTCATGGGTAAATTTAGGACAGTATTATGATCCCAATATATTATCTAATAATAGATTTGCTTTTGAATGTCACTATACAGCAACTAGAAGTACTAAATTCTATTTCGATGATATATTGATAACCGGTAGTCCTTTTGTCGATGAACTATCTCCCTGGATTATTGATATAGTACGGTTGGATTCCTTTCAAGTGAAATTAAAGTTTAATGAACCATTGGATTCTACGACAATCACTCCAGAGTCCTTTTCGTTTTCCAATGCTAGCACTGCATTGAATATTGACTATAGTTCTTCCGATAGTTCACTTTCCTTTTCAGTAGGAAATCTTGATTGGAACAGAGAGACTATATTAACTATTTTAGACTGGACCGATGAGTCTGAAAATAAAATAAAGGACGCGAGCATTGTGCTGAATTGGCAAAAGATTTATCCTGGGGATATTTTGTTTTCAGAAATTATGTTCGATCCAACACCTCCAGTTTACTTGCCAGAATATGAGTTTCTTGAAATTTATATTAACACAACCTACAGCTTAACTAGTAGAGGGATTCAATTGATGACTGATGGTAAAATAATAGAATTACCTATTCATGAATTGAAACCAGGTGGGATTTATATTATAGGAGAAAACTATCCAAATATAGAACAGGTTGATTCTACTAATAATATCAATTGCATCTATCTGCCTAGTATGAGTAATTCCGAAGGGAATATTTCAATATGGAATAAGAATGGGGAATTGATCAATGCTATTTCCTATCAACGAAAATTACTTGATGAGCAAAAACAAAATGGGGGATGGTCATTGGAATTGAGTCAGCTAAATGAGTATTGCTCCATGGAGTCATGGCAGTATTCTTCAGATTATTTTGGGGGATCTCCAGGTTACCTTAATGAAGGTGTTCTTGAGGAAATAGATAGAAATATCGAATTTAGAGTTCAAATTATTAATGACCAAGAAATTTGGCTAGAGTCAAATTTAATACTTGATGATCCAGAATGGATAGATCCTTCTAATTTCGTTTTTAATGGAGAATTTAGATTGTCTTCTGTTGAAAGGAAAAGTGGAAACCTATTGAAGTTGGTTAGTCATTATCCCTTTGAAAAGGGAAAGGAGATTCAATTAGGAATTACATTTAACTCAATAAGTTGTTTTGGAGAAGAGGTCAAGGGAACAATTTTGACATTCCAAATGCCAGAAAATGCCCTATCGGAGAATGTCCATGTTTCAGAAATATTATTTAATCCTTCAGATAAAATAAGGAAATTTGTGGAATTTGTACAGCAAGGGACTGCACCTATTGATTGTTTCGACCTCCTATTAGGGCAAAAATCGATAGATTCCGACGAATGGGATTTCTATCCTGTTTCAAGTGCCCATACATTATGGTACCCAACAGAATTCCTTGTTTTGACTGGTGAAAATGGTTGGAATAGCGAGGTAGGTAATTGCAATGAGGAGATTTTATTCATGCATATGAATAGTTTTCCGAGCCTGCCTAAATCGGGAGCTAAATTAGGTTTATTTAGAAGGAACCATCTGGCAATAGACACATTTTGTTATCAGGAGAATTGGCATGCAGATTATCTGGTAGAATTGGAAGGAGTGTCTCTGGAGCGGTTAGATTATAATAATGATCCATGCCTCAAAAATAGTTGGAACTCTGCCTCAGAACTAACAGGGTATTCTAGTCCAGGGTGTGAGAATAGTTTTCAAAATAAAAAATCAGTCAATGATAGATTAGAAATATCATCTGATATAATATCCTCAAGAATCGATGTTGAACATATTGACCTTACCTTTAAATTGCTAAATCCCGATGAAAACATATCTGTTTTAGTATATAATTTGGATGGACTTCTAGTAGAAATCTTGGCAAGAAATAAATTTGCAATAGGAGAAGGGGTAATTAGTTGGTCAGGAAAAAATCATGCTGCTGGATCCTTCGTGGTTCAAGCCATTATTATGAATGGAGAAAAGCTGGTTCAACAGGAAAAATGGTTGATCAATCTTCTGCCTTGATAAGAGTTTTGACTAATTGGGCCACTTCTTTAGGTTTTTCAAATGGGAAAAGATGACCACCCTCAAAAGATGTGAAAGCAGCAGAAGGGATAACCTCTTCTAGTTCCGATAGGCCCTTTGTTCTACTTTCAAATATTTCACCGCTGCTTGCATAGATATAATTGATCTTTACAGGAGTATTTATGGATTGGCTAAATTCAGGAATTGTACAAAATATGGTAAATTCCAACTCCTTAGGGAAGCTCAATTGAACTTGGCCATTTTCTATTGATTTAAAGGCGCCATTGAGATAATCTTGAAAGCAAGTAGGATGGAAATATTTAAAAAGTCCCTTTCCCGTCATCACTCTTTTTACCAATTCCATGGAGGGGAATGTTTCTTTTCTGATTTTGGCTTTCTGGGCTACAGATAATACTTCATAGACCTTTCCTTCTATTTGTTTATTGGCAATCTTTTCTCGAAGGTCTCGCCCCATAATAGGAGGGTCCATTAAGATGATTTGTTCAAATAAATCAGGGCGTTTTTCTGCTGCCAATAGTATAAAAACAGCCCCCATAGAATGCCCTAAGCCAATGATAGGTTCCGTGTGGTTTATTTCAATAAATGAGATTAATTCATCTCGGAGAGCCTCCCATCCATTTTCAATTTTCTTCAATTCTAAGCCTGAAAAAGGAATGCTTTTAATTTCAAATTCAGGGAATTGTTGAAAAAAATAATCATAGCATGCACTAGGGAATCCATTGGCATGTGAAAATATAATTTGATTGGTCATGGTAGGAGAAAATTAATTGGGAGCTATTAATGCTCCCAATTATAGTCATTCATATCTTGAACAAGATGAACCAATAGCTCTATAGCTAAGGCTACATCATCTTTGTGAACCATTTCTATTACTTGGTGGATATGCCTAGTTGGAATAGATAAGGCTCCTGCAATGGAGCCTCCAGCAGTAAATCTCTGAATCGCTGCGGTATCAGTTCCTCCAGCAGTCAAAATTTCTGGTTGCCACTTCAACTTGTGTTTAGTAGCAGTTTCTTTCATGAAGGCTACCATTCTATAATCACACACAGTAGCAGAATCCATTATTTTTATAGCGACTCCTTCACCAAGGGAAGTTACTTTTTCATGAGCGCCTGCTCCAGGAACATCAAACGCAATAGTTGTGTCTATAGCAATTCCAAAATCAGGTTGAATAGCAATAGTTGAAACTTGAGCCCCTCTAATTCCTATTTCTTCTTGAACAGTAAAGACAGCATAAAAATCATGAGCAGGATTCTCCAATTTTTTAAAAGCTTCTAACAAAACAAAAACAGAGATTCTATTGTCTAGAGACTTACTGTTAATACAGTCTCCCATTTCAATCAATTCTCTCTCTCGTGTTATCGGATTACCGATTTCGATCCACTTTTCAACTTCTTTCTTGGACATCCCAAGATCTATAAAATAATCCGTGGTTTTTGGAGATTTCGTACGTTCCTCAGGAGACATGATATGGATAGGTTTTGAACCCATAACTCCTATTAAGTCTTTTTTGCCATGAATAATTACCCTTTGAGCAGTTAGTGTTTTAGGATCAAAACCACCAAGGGTATGAAAGCGAAGAAATCCATTATCATCTATATGAGTGACAATAAATCCAATCTCATCCATATGGGCTGCTGCCATAATTTTTTTGTCGCTTGCTCCTTTTTTAAACGCAATGACATTCCCCATATTATCAATCTCTAGAGAGTCGGCATGGGGCTTAACTTTTTCAATTATGAAATCTCTAATTTGCTTTTCGAAACCTGGAGCTCCAGGTTTGTGACAAATATCTTTGAGTAAATCAATATCTATTTTTTTTGTGCTCATATAGTTTGTTTATGAAATCACACTTAACTTAATCATATTGGTCATCCCTTGTTCTAAAATTGGCATGCTGGCAACATTCACTACATAGTCTCCTGTGTTAAGAACACCTTGCTCTTTCAGGATGTCGTGCACTTCACCTATTGTTTCGTCTGTTCCAATAGCATGATCATAGAAATATCCATTCGTTCCCCATAGAAGACTTAATGTATTCAAGATTTTTCTATTACTGGTGAAAACGCAAATTTGAGCATCAGGTCTATGACTAGAAATCTTGAAGGCATTAAACCCGGAGTGAGTCATACATATAATAGCTTTAGCACCAACCTGATCTGTTAATTTACAAGCGTGGTAACATATAGAGTTAGAAATATAACGCTCATTAACCTCTACAGGAGGGTTTTCAGGGTTCGTCAATTCTTCTGAACCTTCTACTTGATCAATTATACTGACCATTGCCTTAATAACATCCACTGGGAATTTTCCAACAGATGTCTCTCCTGAAAGCATAACGGCATCTGCACCATCATAAACAGAATTGGCAACATCCGTTATTTCTGCTCTTGTGGGAGTAGCATTCTCAATCATGCTTTCCATCATTTGGGTAGCTATGATTACCGGCGTAGAATTTCTTCTACAACGACGAACAATTTTTTTCTGAAGACCAGGCAGTTGCTCCATAGGGACTTCAACCCCTAGATCACCCCTTGCAACCATTACTGCTCCTGAAATGTGGATGATTTCATCTAATTCGTTAATAGCCTCTGGCTTTTCTATTTTTGCAACAACACGCGCGCTAGAATTTCTACTTCTAATGATGCTTTGCAAAGAACGAACATCGTCTGCACTTCGAACAAATGATAGACCAATCCACTCAATGTTTTCTTGAAGAGCAAAAATCAAATCTTTCAAGTCCTTCCTTGTTAAGCTAGGAATAGATATTTTGGTATTTGGTAAGTTGACTCCTTTCTTGGATCTTAATGGACCACCATGGATTACTTTTGTCTTTACTTCCTTTTTTCGGTCTGTAGAGATTACTTTTAAAAGTATTTTACCATCATCAACTAGGATTTTATCTCCTTTGCTTACATCTTTCGGAAAGTCTTGATAAGTGATATATACTGATTTATTGTCACCAATTTTTTCCTCATTGGTGATAATTAACTCTTGACCATTTTGCACAACCAAACCTTCTTCTACTAGGCCTAGTCGAATTTTAGGCCCCTGAAGGTCTCCTAAAATGGCAACATTAGTGCTTAATTCTTCATTTAATTCAGTGACTATTTTAATCATTTCCCTAGCGTCCTTGTGAGAGCTGTGGGAAAAATTGATCCTTGCAACATTCAATCCTGCCAGAATCATCTCTTTTATTCGCTCTTTACTCGAAGAGGCAGGGCCTAGAGTTGCTATTATTTTTGTTTTCTTCATGTTTAATGTATCAAGAGGTTTTCTTTTGACTTTACAGTCGAGAGATCTAATTCATAAACGGCCAACACGTGTTTGATGAGTTTAATATTTTGAATGATTTCTTTTTTTTCAGCTTCATTCAAAGGATGATGTACTTGAAGAAAGTAATCAACTTTATTGTGCTCCTCGATAAGTGTATATTTTTGTCTCCTAGTATTGTGGATCCCAAATAATAAACTTCCTTGTAATTCATCATAATCTTCCACAATCTCCAATTCGTGCGTATTGGCATGAAGAAGCCAGACAGCATCATTATGTCTGTCATCAAATGAGTAGAGTGGGAATGCGATATCACCTTCTTCTTTTTTGACTAGGATGTCCACTTTACTTCTTCCAAGATCAGAATGTAAGTTTTTGTTAATGAAATAACATAACTTATAGTGGTTTATCTTACCGCAAATAGCAAAAAGGTGAAAGTCATAATCGTATTCCGCATCAATTGTAAGGGTGCGTTTTGCCATGAGATAAATTTAAATTTATTGCTGAAATAATGGAGCAAAATGTCAAATAAATTAACAGAGATTATTCCAAAAACAGCGTATCCCCAATTTTGGGGATTGATTTGTCATTTTTTTTTCTGAATTTTGGACTTGATAAAGTGTTAATTATCAGGATTTATTGTTTCCGATAAGTAGGGGATTTATTTGAATATAGGTCTGTTAGGAATTTTATAATGTTGATTGAATGTGTTAAAGCCTAAAAATAAGGGTTCTAAAGCATAAATGTTCATGCTTAAATGTTACGCAGAATAAAAAAAAATCTCTACTTTTACTTTCTTATTATTTTTAAAATGAAAAACACCATGCTTAAGCGTCTTTCGATTTTAACATCATTCTTTTTTCTGCTCATCGCAGGTTCTACTAGCTTATTAGCCCAATGTCCTGATCTAGACTCACTTGAGGTGTCAGTTACCGGGACAAACTCTGCTGACTTTGATTGGGTCATAGGAGGTACAGAAACTTCTTGGAATTATGAATTAGTAGACATTACTGGAGGAGGTAGCTTTAATGGCACCCCTACTGGAACTTTTTCATCGAACTCCACAGAACTTACAACTTTGTCAGCTGGTAACGACTATGAAATATACATTCAAGCGGATTGCGGAACAGGTGTAAGCAACTGGATAGATGCTACATTTTCAACAGATCCTTCTTGTTTTCCTGTTGTGGACATTTTTGTGACAAATGTGGATACCACAGAGTTTAGTATTGAATGGACACCTGTTGCTGGTCAAGAGGAATGGGACATCGAATTGGTAAACATTACTGCCGGCGGAAGTTTGACAGGTAATCCAACCGATGCTAATATTACTGATAGTTCATTTACATTTACAAATTTGACTCCCGGTGATGATTACCAATTGTCTATCCTTGCGGATTGTGGGATTTTTGATGGAGAGAGTGAATGGTCAGATACTGTTTTTGTAACTACAGATGAATTATGTATTACGCCTTTAGGCTTAGGTCTTACTTCTTTAAGTTCTAGTACTGCAGATATTGCATGGTCTCCTCAAGATGGAGAAACAGAATGGGAGATAGAAATTATTGATGCTACAGCTTTGGAGACTCAATCAGGAAATCCCGACTATATAACTTTTGACTCTACTTATGCATTTGTAAGTCTCTTATCGGAAAATGAATATCACGTTTTTGTAAGAGCGGTTTGTGGTGGTACCGATGGGAGTTCAGAATGGACAGAGGCCTTTATTTTTACAACACCATGTGCTCCTTATACATTGCCGTTCAGTGAAGATTTTGATGTAACGCCATTAGCTTGCTGGACTATTGAAACAAGTGGGATGAATATTTTTATTAATACTGGTTTTGAACACCTAGTTGCAAATCCAGCTATTAATGGAGGGAATGCTACTGTGTCATCACCATTAATAGATAATACAGGTGCCTCAAGAGTGTTTTTTAATTGGTCTCATAAATATTTACCCGGAAATAATGACACTCTAGCCTTGTATGGATCACCTAATGGTGGAGGTACTTGGACTCTATTGTGGGAAAAAAATAGTGCTGATTTACACTCATATGATGGTGCTACATTAAATTCGCCTGGGATATACCAAAATGAATATGTGCCTTTGCCATCTATTTTCGATAATAATGAAATTGCACTTCAATTTAGGATTGGATCTCCAGGAGGGAATTTTGGAAATATTTGGATTGATAGCGTGGGGGTAGAATTAATGCCTTCATGTAACTTCCCATATAATATTGAATTTTCAAATATTGGATCAACTGGTCTAACTGTTGATTTCGATATTTTCGGTTCTGGAGCTAGTACTTGGGATTATGAAGTTGTTGAAGCAGGGTTTGGAGCCACTGGAACTCCAACTGGATCTACAAGTTCAAGTACATTTGCGGTTACAGGATTATCTTCGGGTACCCTCTATAAATTTTACATGAGAGCAAACTGTACTAGTGGTGACTCTGATTGGGTAGGGCCTTATTCTTTTGCTACAGAATGTGCGATTGTATCAGAATTTACTGAAGGGTTTGAATCCACTCCTAGTGGTATAGATGAGGTGCCAATGTGTTGGAATTCCATTCATAATACTGGTACAGTACTTCAAGTAGAGACTGGTAGTATTTTTGGCACAAAACATATAAGAATGAGGAACCAAAATATAGCAAATGCTGCTTTAGAAATGGTTCTTGTAAGTCCAGAAGTTTCAAATCTAAATGCAGGAACTCATTGGTTGAGCTTTATGGCGGATGCTTCTTTAAATGCCACAATTAATGTTGGAACAATGTCAGATCCTTCTGACTATAATACATTTACTTCTTTTGAGGTGGTTAACCCAACCCTTAGTTACGATCAATATACAGTAGATTTCACAACTTATACAGGTACAAATGATCATATAGCTTTTAAAATGGAAGCCACCTCTTCTTGGCAGAATGTGCATATTGATCAGGTTAAATGGCAAGAGGTTCCAACTTGTTTTCCTCCTACCAGCTTTGAAATTACAGATATCGATACTTCATCTGTGAATTTAGATATAACTCCAGCTTTTGCTTCCGATACATTATTTGAAGTATCTCTAGTAGATCTTTCTAGTGGTGGTGTATTCACAGGGGTACCTACGGATACCGTATCTATAAATAATAGTGTTTTAGATGGCTTATCTCCTGGGAATTTCTATGAAATTTACATTAGAACAGTTTGTTCAGGATCAGATATTAGTGATTGGACTATTTTCCCTGTAACCTTTACAACAAATTGTGTTGACATAGCTGACATTAATGAAGGTTTTGAAGTTGTAAATCCTATTAGTGATTTTACCGTTTGTTGGACTCCTTACACTACAAATACTCTTGACATGAATGTTGATGTGGATGGTATAGCTAATTCAGGAACAAGAGCCCTAAGGTTACGTAGTATGTGGGGTGTTAACGATCCTTCGGCAATTGCTTCTGCAACCTCGCCTGCTATTACCACGATATACAGTGATAAGGTATTGAAATTTTACGCTAGATCTAGTAATGGAACATTTCCTTTAAAGGTTGGAACAACCAATGATCCAACCAATCCAAATGCATTTAATGAAAGAATGACTCTTTCTGTAAGTAATTCTTATCAACAATATACTGTTCCATTTGTAAATTATACAGACCCTGAAGAAAGTATTGTTTTTTACATGGATGGTTCTTCACCAAATGTCTTAATTCATATTGATGATGTTTCTTGGGAAGATGCTCCAACTTGTGCAGATGTAGTTGGATTGGCTAATGAAGAAATAATGGCTAATACTGCTTCAGTTTCTTGGTTGCCAGTTTCTACAGATACATTATGGTACTTAGAAATTGTATCCATTCCTGGTGTTCCACTGGGGGTAGCTACAGATACAGCTACTAGTATTGAATATCTGTTTGATGGATTATCAGAAAACAGCGATTATCAGGTATATGTTATGTCTTCATGTACAGGTGCAAGTTGGGTAGGACCAATTGATATTACCACCTTATATGAAAATAATGTTGCTTTAGGAGGTCTTGTTTCTCCTAATGAAGACGGGTGTGGCTTAACAACGACAGAGGTGATTACGGTTGAATTAATAAATTCAGGTGGAAATTTTCAAACAAATGTTCCTATAGAATATAGTTGGGATTTTATCAATTGGATCCCTGCTGGATCTTATACTGATACACTTTTCGGTGGAGATACAGTTGATTTTGTTTTCACTGGACTATTTGACTTCTCTACTGCAGATGATAGTACGCTTTATGTTAGAACTGCTTTGGCAACAGATGCATATAGTTTAGATAATAGCAATATATGGCAGATATCCAATCTTGGAGATGCAATGTTAAACCTTCAGATTAATTTTGGATCGAATTCAGGTGTGGTTATAGTAGATATTCTGGATAGTATAACAGGAGATAACGTCTATAACCTAAGCGGAATGAATGGATTTAATAATACAGTCCAAAATTATGATGTTTGCTTATTTAAAGATGCGACATATGACTTTCAAGCTAGTTCTACATGGGGTAATGGCGCCTGGGAAGACGCAACATATGAATTAACCACATGTGGTATAATTAACTTAGCAGATAACGGGGGTGTTTCACCAGATGATGGGACTGGTTCAACACTTGAATCAACAGAGTATTTCTATTTAGAAGGTTGTGCAGATAACAATTTGACAATAGTTTCTACTGGAGGTCCATATAGTTCTTGTGGATTAAGTGCTAATGAATCTTTTGAGATCACGATCCAAAACAATGGTTTATTAAATCTTGATTCAGCAGATGCTGATTTACAAATCAATTTTAATGGCGCAGGTTTTGTTTCTCTATCAGACTTTCCAGCTGGATTAGAACCTGACTCTAGTATTACATTTACTACTAGCAGTTACGATTTATCATCTTCTGGGGTTTACAGTATTGATGTATCAATCGTGTTTGCTGATGATGAATTTATGGATGACAATACTGCATCCTTTGATGTAGTTAATGCGCCAACACTTATAACAGATACTTCAGATTTTGATGTTACTAATGGGTTCTGGGCAAATGACAATGTAGCTTCAGGGAATGCTTCATGGGAATGGGGAGTACCTACATCAACTATATTGTCTAATGGAGCTATGGGCTCTGTATGGGCGACAGGTTTGTCTACTATGATTTCTTCTGGTGATGAATACTATTTAGAGTCTCCATGTTATGATTTCTCCAGTTATTCTTTCCCTCCAGAAATTCTGTATGACTACATAAATGATGGTGGTATATCTATCGTACAACTTCAGGGAAGTACAGATGGAGGAGCGAATTATTCAAACATTCAAACCTTTGCTAATACAAACGCATGGACGCCTGGATTACATATCTTGGCGAGTTATATGGGAGAGTCTGACGTTAAGTTTAGATGGAAATTCTCTTCAGGAAATGCATCAGGTGTTGAAGGTTTTGCTTTCGATAATTGGAATGTAGTTGAACATATTCCATTTACAGATGCAAGTCTTTCTGATCTTGAAGTGAATGGAGTTACTGTGGCTGGGTTTCATTCTGATACCTTATCGTATACAGTAACATTGCCGTATGGAGCGGTTTCAATACCTAATGTCGTTGGGACGCCAAATGCAACAATTGTAGATAATATTATTTATGATAATGCTGTGCTTCCACTACCTGACACAACCTTTGTTACTATTATTGCTGAAGATACATTATTCTCTACTACATACATGGTAGTATTTGAAGAGGCTCCACCAAGCTCAAATAATGATTTGAGTATGATTACTGTGGATGGTGTGAATGTTCCAGGGTTTAATTCAATACTATTGAATTATGTACACAATGTGCCTTATAATGGAAGTATTCCAACGGTTGGAGCAACGGTTTCAGATCCTACAGCTACAGTTTCTGTAACGCAATCACCAACACTTCCAGGTATTGCTATTATTGTGGTAACTGCTCAAGATGGAACTACTTTAACATACACTGTAAATATTAATGAGCTTCCTCCGTCTACAAATGCTAATTTGAATTCACTTACAGTTAATGGTGTAAATGTTCCTGGATTTAATCCTTCTATATTAATCTATTATGATAGTTCTTTTGCTACACCACTACCTATAGTTGGGGGGACACAGCAAGATCCAAATGCAATTAGTGTAGTATTTACGCAAGTAGGGTCAATTCCAGATACAGCCTTTGTAGTTGTAACTGCTGAAGATGGTGTTACTACTCAAACGTATATGGTGGTATTTGATCTGTTATTGAATATCAATGCTCAGTTATTGGGAATCGATGTTGATGCTGTGCCTTTGGCTGGATTTAATACCAATACTTATACCTATACAATGGAGTTGCCTTATAATGATCCAGTACCAACTGTTACTGCTACATTAGCCGATGCGCTTGCTAGTTATGTTGTAAACTCACCACCATTTATACCTGGGACCACAGATGTTGTTGTGACAGCGCAAAATGGAGTTGTTACAAATACATACTCTATTATTTGGACAGAAACATTGCCAAATAATGATGCTCACTCAACGGATATTTCGTTAGCTTCTGGTACAGTTGGGTCAATTACTCCAGCATTCGGTTCAGGTACCTTAGAGTATCTAGTTTGTCTTGGAGATGGTGATCCAGAAATGCCTGAATTCATTGTTGAATTGGCTGATACAAATGCTAGTTATGTTGTTATTCTTCCAGATTCAATTCCTGGTGACTTGATGATAGAAGTGACGGCAGAGGATGGTGTGAGTGTTACTACTTATACATTCTTGCTAAGAAATAGTTGTGACCCACTAACTCTTGAGGAGGACTTATTCAAGCTGACTGTTTATCCTAACCCGAGTAAAGGTTCAATTGTCATAGAATCAAATCTTGATGCTCAAGAATTTAAGATGGAATTGATTAATCAAATTGGAGCTGTAGTATTCTCTAAAGATCAATCACAAATTCAATTGAATGAAACGATTGAACTTGACGAACTTTCTAATGGAGTTTATATCCTTAGATTGTTTATCAATGGTCAATGGTACACAGATAGAATTACAATACTGAAGTAGTTCAAATGAAAGTAAAAAAAAGGCTTGTCTGATTTAGTTCAGACAAGCCTTTTTTATGTTCTAAATAAAAAAAAGCTGCTTGTCAATTTGACAAGCAGCTTTTTGTATAATAGGATTTCAGTTAACTATTCAACAGTAACTGATTTTGCTAAATTTCTTGGTTGATCTACATTGCAACCTCTCATTAAAGCAATGTGGTAAGAAAGCAACTGAAGTGGAATGGTAGTCACTAAAGGACTGAATCTTTCATTCACTTGAGGAACTTCAATATAGTGATCTGCAAGCTTTTTTATTTCTTCATCGCCTTCATTTATGATCGCTATAATTTGCCCTTTACGAGCTTTTACTTCTTGGATATTGCTAACAACCTTTTCATGATGACCATTCAAAGTAGCAACAATTACAATAGGCATGTTTTCATCGATCAATGCGATAGGACCATGTTTCATTTCTGCAGCAGGGTATCCTTCAGCATGAATATAGGATATTTCCTTAAGTTTAAGCGCTCCTTCTAATGCTACTGGATAACTATAACCTCTTCCTAAATAAAGGCAATTAGATGCATCTTTATAGATTTTTGAAAGTTCTATAATTTTATCGTTGCACTTCAATGCCTGCTCTATTTTAGAAGGAATAGCATCTAATTCAGTGATTAGACTATGGAATTCAGCTTGATTAATTGTTCCTTTCTTCTTTGCTAATGAGAGGGCTATTAAAGAAAGAATAGCTACCTGAGCTGTGAATGCTTTTGTAGAGGCCACCCCAATTTCTGGGCCTGCATGAGTATAGGCTCCTGCATCGGCAAACCGTGCAATAGAAGAACCTACAACGTTACACACTCCAAAAATAGTCGCGCCTTTTGATTTAGCAAGTTTTATTGCTGAAAGGGTATCTGCTGTTTCTCCTGATTGAGAGATAGCAATAACGATGTCATTTTCGGTTATAACAGGATTTCTGTATCGGAATTCAGAGGCATATTCTACTTCAACTGGAATACGTGCTAAATCTTCAAAAAGATATTCTGCAACAAGCCCAGCATGCCATGATGTACCACATGCAACGATGATAATTCTATTCGCATTTAGGAATTTTTGCTCATATTCTACAAACCCTCCTAACTGAATCGTTCCTTCATTGACTAATAAGCGCCCCCTTAAAGTATCATGAATAGATTTAGGTTGCTCATGTATTTCTTTTAACATGAAATAGTCATAACCACCTTTTTCAATTGCTTCAAGACTAATCGCCAACTCCTGTACATAAGGAGTTATGTTTTCATTTTTAATATTCTTTAAAAGAATGTTTTCACCTCTTCTCAAGAGAGCAACCTCTTCATCTTCTAGGTAAATAGCCCTTTTAGTATATTCAATAAATGGGCTGGCGTCAGATGCTATAAAATATTCACCTTCCCCAACTCCAATTACTAAAGGACTACCTTTTTTTGCAACAACAATAGTATTTGGGTCTGCTTTGTCGATTACGCAAATCGCGTAGGCTCCAACAACTTGATTTAAACTTAGTCTTACTGCTTCAAATAGTGTAGATCCAGTATTTTCTCTTATGTCTTCAATTAGATTGATAAGAACCTCTGTGTCAGTATCACTTTGAAATTCAAAACCTCTAGAAGTTAATTCTTCTTTTAGGGTTCCGTAGTTTTCAATAATTCCATTGTGGATGATAGCTAAATTTCCACTATTAGATTTGTGAGGATGAGAATTGATGTCATTAGGTTCACCGTGGGTTGCCCAACGAGTGTGTCCAATTCCTAGATAAGCATGTGGATCATAGTTCCCGGCGACACTTTCCATGTCTACTACTTTCCCTTTCTTTTTAAATATTTGTAGTTCTTTGCTTTGGTTTATCATTGCAACACCAGCGCTATCATAACCGCGGTATTCCAGTCTTTTTAAACCTTTAACTAAAATAGGAAAAACTTCCCTATTCCCAATATATCCAACAATTCCACACATCTTATTAGTTCTTTTCTTTAGAATACGTTAAATGTAATTTCATTCCATTTTCTGATTGAGAAGCTCCATTTAAAATGGTTTTCGCACCTGAAAAATTTGATTGAGATCTAATATAAAGTTTTTCAGTAGTTTTTTCATTGATAAGCTCTTGAATATATCGAGTGATCACGAATTCATATCTTCCGTATTCTTCAATATATCCACCACCGTAAGTTTTCTCATCTATGGTGCTTTCATATTTTCCCTCCTCTTCATTGAAATGTTCTGCTCGAAGTCGTACATAAGTATCAAAGTTCGAGATGGTATCTTCACTTCTAGGGATAATTAAAACTGCCTTGTTGATGTATGTGCTATCCAATGCCGACAGGTCTGGGAATTCAACAACAACATCCATACCCGCCATTGATTGAATAAATAGATTCTCCGTACTCGTGTCAGTCAGAAGGCTTGTCTCTGCATTAGAGTTAGAATAGTCATGTTCGTAGTGGTTTAAGCTTTTTGTGCTCGTGTTAAATACGAAATTTAAACTATCACTTTCTACATCATTATTATAGTACAACTTGATATTTGAAGCCTCATAGTCAATAGTGAAGAATGTTCCTTGGTCAAGACCAAAATCGTTTTGAGGTACAATATGTAAGCCATTGAAATAGGTAGTGAAATTCACATTATCACTTAATTCAACCCCTCCAGACTTACTAAGGATTTCTGTACCAAAGGCATCATTTAACCTTAAGGATTGACTAAGGAAACTAATTGATTCATCTTCCCCATTTATAGTAATATTTTGAACAGCTGGTGTGAAAAATACATCACCCAACATCTCTCCAGTTGCATAATTTTGATTGGAGTATTTCTTGACAGTATCCAATTGCTCAGTAAGTCGGTAGATCTGGAAATGTTGATTTAGTGTAGTGTCACCAAAATAATTCTTGTATTTCAGGTTTAAGACAATAGAGTCTAATACCGGATTGTCACCAAATGAAATATCATTTTGCGCTAGGTGCAATTCAGAAAATAGAGATGCGTTTGTTTTTCCAAACTGCACATCATTTGAACTTCCAATAATTGGAAAGTCTGGATTTAACGTAAATACAGAATCAATTATATTATAGGTTGTAATTATTGCAGTAGAATCAGACGTAAAGTGATTTAATTCTGGATTATGTATAAGGTTGTCGCCAAGTTCGTTTTCTTCTTTGTCACAAGCTATTAGAACTGTTAAACCCAATATTAATCCTAGTAATTTAGGTGTCTTAAACATCATTTTTGTTTTATAGAACGAAAAAAGGTAAATTTTATTTTGCCAAAGATACTTGGAACCCATAAAATTTACCTGATTTTATTGTGAAATTATCTTAAGACTATACAGTTTGTTTAACTAGTACGCTTTCGTAAATTTCATTGTATTTCTCTTTATAATCTTCTTTTTCAACTGAATCGAAAACAGGAATACCCATTTCCTCAGCATATTTCAGTACTTCTGGATCGATATTGTCTCCATTATTGATTAATGCATCTGTGTACTTCAGTGTCAGTTTACTCAGGTTTTGGTGAGTTGGAGCTTTAACCATATCAGTTAATTCCTCTGAAAAGCCATCAAATTTTAATTTATCAGCGAATTTCGCATCCAATTCTCCCTCGAAAGCATTGTCGTACATAGAGTAAACAACCTTTGCTCCTTTGAAGATTGGGTCATCTTTGAAGTTTTCTTTTAAGTATAGCGGAAGCATTGAAGCCATCCATCCATGACAATGAATAATGTCAGGAGACCAGCCCAATTTTTTAACCGTTTCTAATACCCCACGGCAGAAGAAAAGCATACGTTCGTCGTTGTCTGCATAGGCATTTCCATCACCGTCAACTGTAGTGAACTTTCTTTTGAAATACTCTTCATTATCGATGAAATAAACTTGCATTTTGGCTTGAGGAACTGAAGCAACTTTAATGATCAATAGTTGATCTAAGTCGTTGACAATCAGATTCATTCCTGATAAGCGAATTACTTCATGCAATTGATTTCTTCTTTCATTGACAGATCCAAATCTAGGCATGAACAATCTAACCTCATTACCCGACTCATTAATGGCTTGGGGTAAATGCCTTGCGGTATCAGAAAGAATGTTAGATGATAGATAAGGAGATATCTCTTGAGAGACATAGAGTATTTTCTTCTTCGACATACGATTCTATTTACAAACTATATAAAGTGCAAAAGTATTAAAATTTAATGAATATTTAAAGTTTATTATTAGCTTTACCGATTGAATTAAGAGATAATTAGCAGTTTTTCGAATGGTTATTTTTTCAGACCCTCAAGAATTAAGGAACTATCTGTGGAAACAGAAGAAAGAAGGGAAGCGAATTGGATTCGTTCCTACTATGGGAGCCCTGCATAACGGGCACTTATCCTTGGTTAATAGAGCAAAGTCTAGTTGTGAGACTGTGGTTGTTAGCATTTTTGTTAATCCAACCCAATTTAATGATCCTTCTGATTTGGATAAGTATCCAAGACATGTGGAAGAGGATTGTTCAAAACTAGAGAGTGTAGATTGTGATGTAGTCTTTTTGCCAAAAGTAGAAGACATCTACCCAGACGGGGCAGGAGAAGTAAAGTCGTATGATTATGGCTTACTAACGGGTGTTATGGAGGCAGATAGTCGCCAAGGACACTTTGACGGTGTGATTTCTGTGGTAAGAAAATTTCTTAAGATGGTAAAGCCAGACGTCGCTTTCTTCGGACAAAAGGATTTTCAACAATTGGCTATCATCCGTCATATGGTTCGAACGGAAGATATTCCCACTACTATAGTTTCCTGTGAAATAATCAGAGAATTGGATGGTTTGGCAATGAGTTCAAGAAATGAACGTCTTTCTGAAGAGGAAAGAAAGGCCGCTAAATTACTTAGTAAGTGTTTGTTTGAAATAGATGTTTTAAGACATTCTATGACGGTGAAGGAGATTGAAAAATGGCTAGAAGATCAGTTGGGTAACGAGCCATTAGTGAAATTGGAGTACTTTTGTGTTGCAGATGCCCAAACACTAGAGCCGTGCGCTACTTGGAGAGATGCCTTTGAAATGGTTTGTTGCATTGCTGCATACGTAGGACATGTGAGATTGATTGATAACCTAATTATAAGAGCTTAATTAAGCCAATAGAGATGCAAATTACTGTAGTAAAATCTAAGATCCATAGAGTGAAAGTAACACAAGCTGATCTGAATTATATCGGAAGTGTTACAATTGATGAAGATCTGATGGATGCTTCTAATATCATCGAAGGGGAGAAAGTCCAAATTGTGAATGTCAATAATGGGCAGCGCCTCGAGACTTACGCAATTACTGGGGAAAGAAAATCGGGAATAATCTGTTTGAATGGTCCTGCTGCAAGGCTGGTTGAAAAGGATGATATTCTTATCATTATTTCATATGCTTTAATGGATTTTGAAGAAGCCAAGAAATTTAAGCCTTCTTTGATATTTCCAGATGAAACAACAAATAGATTATAAGTAGAAAATATTTTTTTAATTAAAAGATAGTCATTTGAAGGGAGCATTGAAAAAAATCTTAAAAATTGGATTACCTATAGTCATAGGTGTAGTTTTGATTTGGTTTCAGTTTAAGGATATAGAAAAGGAAGAATTCGAGGCGATAAAAAAAGCTTTTCAGGAAGCAAACTATTATTGGATCCTACTTTCTGTATGTTTAGGGATATTGAGCCATGTTTCAAGAGCTATTAGATGGTCGTATACTTTGAAGCCTTTGGGTTATTCTCCTCCTTTTTATAATCGGTTTTTTGCTGTCATGGTGGGATATCTGATGAACATGTTAGTCCCAAGGATGGGAGAGGTTTCTAGAGCAATGGTTGTTCTAAAAACAGACGATGTTCCTTTTGATAAAGGATTTGGGACCATTGTAGCTGAAAGAATAGCTGACTTCTTAGTTTTGCTCTCCTTTATTATTGTTGTGGTTTGGATTCAATTCGATAGCTTGTATGAGCTGTACGCAGAGGATCTTAATAAAATCAATCCATGGAAATTCATAATCCTTGCTGGTGCTTGTGTAGCGATTGCTATTTTTGGCTGGATGTATATTAAGAATTCTACTAATACATTTACTTCTAAAATTAGATCCTTTGTTATTGGTATTTTTGAAGGGGTAAAGTCTATTATAATCATGAAAGATAAATGGAAATTTATTTTTCATACCTTCTTTATTTGGGGAATGTATTATGGTATGTTTTGGCTGGCAACACTTTGTTTCCCTGAAACAACAGGTGTGAGTGCAAAAGGAGTAATTACGGCTTTTGTTGTTGGAGGTTTAAGTATTGTGTTTACTAATGGAGGACTTGGAGCTTATCCACTAGGGGTGGCGAAAATAATGGTACTATATGGCATCCTTGAGGTTTATGGAGTATCTTTTGGATGGATGGTATGGACTTCGCAGACTATCATGATTCTACTTTTAGGAATCACTTCATTTATATTAATCCCGATATTTAATAAAGATGTTGACAATTCAGGAGAAAATATTTCAGCTTGATGAATTAAGATCACTTGTTCAAGATTGGAAGTCAGATGGAGAAGCTGTGGTTTTTACAAACGGATGCTTTGACCTCGTTCATAGGGGGCATTTAGATTATTTATCTAAAGCTAGAAATCTTGGAGGAAAATTGATAGTAGGATTGAACTCAGATCAATCTGTGCAGCGGTTAAAAGGTAAAGAAAGACCTATTAATGACCAGCTGAGTAGAGCCGAGTTGTTAGCTTCACTCTATTTTGTTGATGCTGTAGTTTTGTTTGAGGAAGATACACCTGCCAATTTGATAACTAATCTAATTCCAAGTATTTTAGTGAAAGGTGGCGATTATATTGTTGAAGATATTGTTGGTTACGATGTAGTGAAACAAGCTGGTGGAGATGTATTAACTATTCCATTTTTGGATGGTTTCTCATCTACTAATCTCATTGAAAAAATAAAGAAATTATAATTCCTTTTTCTTAATTGGTGAATACCAATTTTGTTATCTCCGTAAATTTGTCATTTTCAAACCTCAAAAAGTAGGTGCCACTATTGGTTTGTAAATTTGATAAATCAAGATAGGTTCTTTGTAGTCCGATTATTTCAATTTTTTCACTGCTATATATTAATTGCCCAAACGGAGTGATGATTTGATATCTTCCTTTTATCGTTTCCGTAGTATTATTAGCAAGGTAGAAGTGCCCATCAGTGGGGTTTGGAGCCACGGTAAGTTGTTTGTTAACTCCATCCTGAGGTGTATCTGAACAGTCGAAATCAAGTGTATTTAATTGGAAATAATTCATAATCTGACCTTTTATATTGCAGGGTCTTTTGAGAGCAAACTCTTTAAGAACGCCAATTCTATTTTGCCAAAATGATAAACTAGAAGGATAGTGCCATCTCTTGATTTGGTTTTCCATTTCAGGAGCATAGAGATCCTGAAATGATCCAATTTTTTCAATTACATTTTCAGAATGGAAATTGTTATTTAAGTGGAATGTAAATCGATCTATAAATTGCTGCTTATAGGTTTCATTCTTCAGTAGGTTTCTGAAAAGAGTATTACTACATCCGCAATGCGGCCATTCATTACTTTCACTAGTCGCGTGATCTATTGATAAAACATCATAAGCTGCATAATCTTGATAGCCAAAGGAAAGGTCTAGATCATAAATCAAAAATCTCCACTTGGATTCTGGTTGATTAGATTTCCATACTTTATAGTTATTGCAAGGCCAATCATAATTAGCGTAAAAAATCTCAGCAATTTGAAAGTCGATATGATTTTCGATGTCTATTTTTCCAGCGACATGATAATAGTTAGAATCTGTAGATAAGTCATTACTCTCAACAAAATGTAAAAGATCGATATAGTCGTCATTGTTTCCTTCCTCAATTTGACCACAAAAGCCCAAAATGTTAATGTCTTCCTCTGCTATACCATTATTATATTTGAAATAAAACTTATCATATTTCTCTCTTATATTGTGAATCCCCCAATATTCACCATTGAAATATACAATTGAAGGTTGGTTTCTTTGAATGTCTAAATTAAATGGCTCTAAAAGGGATTGTAGTAGGGCATCTTGAAAATGGGTGAATAAAAAGTCTTGACCAGAATTTCTAAAAATCAACCGTTTATATTCTGTATTATCAGACTGCTCAAAAATGGGTAAATCTACTTTGTTTGATCCATACTCCTTTCGAAAGTAAATGCCAAAGGATTTTTGAGGAAAGGCCGTACTGCCATAACCTCGCATTCGCATTCCAGCATCGGTTGAGAATTTAGACTGTTCATTGTCATAATAGGAAACATGAACTTTCCTTTCCCAGTCAACACCTCTATTATGGTAATTTCCTATGGCTATCCAGTTGAAGCCTTCTTCGTCAAATCGATAACCTGGAACATAGATGCCAGTGTCATAATTAAAAAGCGTTTGACTATCGGTTACCAATGAAAGAATAGGGAAAGAGTGACTATAGTTAGACCCTACAAAATAGTCATGAGTATATATATGACTAATTAAGGAGTCGTCTTCAAAAACCCCGAATCGAATAACATGACTTTTATTTATGTAATCCGGCTCTTTCCATTTGTAAACTTCAAGGTGGTTGTCTCCCGACAATGGAGTTGTGGGAATAAGGCTAATTCCAATCGATTCATCATATTGGTCATTAAATGAAATAGGAGAATTGTATAAAGGGCTTTCGTTGGAAGGAGTATCTCCGTTTAAGGTGTAATGAATGCTTTGATCAATTTTTAAAGGGGCAAGTAATAGTGCTATGTTTTCTTCATAGAAACCTGAGGCATGAGAATAGAAAATGCCCCTACCTGTTTGATTGTTTTGCCCAGGACTGGGTTTGTAATAGCTGGCAATCCGTTCGGTTCCATCTTGCATTCTCCCAATTGTATTGTCTGTTGGAATATAGCGAGCACTATATTCAGAAATAACTTGGCCTGATGGATTTGTTAAATAAATAGTTTCACCCTCTTGTGAGATCTTGAAGTTTGTATGAAGTTCGTCAGGGTTATTGATGTCTTTATTTGATGCAAATACAACCAAATATTCATTAGGGGCTAATGAAGTTTCGGGGAAGCTCCATTTGGTTAGGTTGGATTGCTTATCAGATAAAGAATAATTTTTTAGATTAATGCTTGTTGAGCTAGAATTGTATAATTCTATCCAGTCGCTAAACTCTCCATCTTTATCTGCAATTGTAGATTCATTACTTGACATGCATTCATTTAGAACAAGACCTTGCCCTAAAACAGACAAACTAAGAAGATGGAAAATAGATAATATTATGAAACGAAAATGTGAGGGAAGCATCTAGAATGGTGTAAGAGAGATTATAGAGTTATATTATAGGTAATTGAATTAACGTTGTCCTTTAAGATTAAGACTATTAACGTTTGTATTCCAAAAAAATTGCTATAAAGGTATAGTTTTTTTTTGGTTACAATAAGATTTGTGAATTTGTAAGTGGTTAGAATTATTACAATTCTAATTGTATTTAGAGATGAATCTTTTCAATAATTGAATTTTTTTAAAATAGTATGATTAACCCATGTAGAGGTTTAATTCATAATGTTCTTATTTACAGTCGTATGTCTGTTTTCGTCTATTTTGGATGTGAATTTATGTTAGTATACTTGTGTGTTGATTGACTTATTTCCCTTCCTGTTCAATAGAATCAAAATAAATACCTTCATAAAAAGTATATACTTTTAAAAATATTAACTAGTTTTGCACAGAATTTTCAGGAGAGAAGAATACTCAAAATCTATCTATTGATGAAGACGATTTATAGAACTTTAGTTCTGTTTTTGATGATGTTTAGCCTTACGGCTAACGCAAGTGCCTCGAACGATGGTTCGTCTGAGGAGAAGGAAATTGATATAGTTTCAACGATTTTGCATCACATTGCGGATGCGCATGAATTTCACTTGTGGGGAGAAGGCGACGAGTCTGTATCTATTCCATTACCAGTAATTCTGTTCACAGAAGGTAATCTTGATGTATTTATGTCAAGTGCTTTTCACCATGGACATTCTACAGTAACGAAAGGAGACCGTGAGTACATGTTAGATGAACATGGTCATATAGCTGTAGTAGGGAAAGAGGAAGTACATCCACTTGATCTATCTATCACTAAAAATGTTTTCACATTATTGATGTCGTGTGTAATTCTATTGTTGATTTTCATTCCTTCAGCAAAAAAATACAAGAAAAACGGACCTGTACCAAGTGGACTACAGTCTTTCGTAGAGCCATTGATCTTATTCGTTAGAGACGAAATAGCAAAGCCAAATATTGAAGAAAAGAAAGTAAGCAAATTTATGCCATACCTTCTTACTGTATTCTTCTTTATCTGGATTAGTAATATGATAGGGTTGATTCCATTTTTCCCTTTCAGTGCAAACCTTACAGGTAATATTGCTGTAACAATTGTTTTGGCAATGATTACTTTCATTATTACTACTATCAACGGAAACAAACATTACTGGGGTCACATCTTTAATATGCCAGGTGTACCAAAGATAATGTTGATCATTATGATACCTGTTGAAGTACTAGGGATGTTCACAAAGCCATTTGCCTTGATGATTCGTTTGTTCGCAAACATCACTGCAGGACACATAATCATTTTGAGTTTGGTGTCTTTGTTCTTTGTTTTTCAAACTGCATGGGTAGCTCCAGCAGTTGTTCCATTCGTTCTATTTATGTCCGTTTTGGAACTATTAGTAGCCTTCTTACAGGCGTTTGTATTTACGATGTTATCTGCTTTGTTTATCGGTTCTGCCGTAGCAGATCATCACTAAGATTAGAATTAATTTTTGTTTAACTATAAATCTCAACATCATGACTGGAACATTTGCTGCAATCGGAGCTGGACTAGCTGTAATCGGAGCCGGAATCGGTATTGGTAAAATTGGTGGATCTGCTATGGACGCTATGGCTCGTCAGCCAGAAGCTGCTAACAAGATTCAAACTGCAATGATTATTGCTGCTGCCCTTATTGAGGGTGTAGCTTTATTTGGTGTAGTTGTTGGTTTGAT
>MAAC01013427.1_pt1 | contig 56273 bp, 42 predicted proteins | sample 1115981 | NCBI WGS metagenome assembly MAAC01 (sample SAMN04961126, study PRJNA320927) | seawater metagenome | isolation source: sample BD02T64 sea water enriched with oil for 64 days | place: USA:Gulf of Mexico | collected 2013-07-27 | reverse complement strand
AATACTGTTCGCTTGACAGTGCGTTTTCTAAGTTGGTATAAAGTGGCTCCTCTATTCGGGGTGGGCGTAAAGGCCCGAAAATAAACGGTTCTAAAGATTTCAACCAAATCCTATGGATGTAATCAGTAGACCAAAATCAAAAGGGGAATCTTGTGAATAAATCAGAATTAATCGATGCAGTTGCCGCCTCGGCGGACATTCCTAAAGCTCAAGCTGGTCGAGCACTAGATGCAGTTTTAGAATCTGTGACTGGCGCGCTAGCAAAAGGTGAGCAGGTTGTCTTGGTTGGCTTCGGTACGTTTTCTGTTAAAGATCGTGCAGCACGTACTGGTCGTAATCCTCAGACTGGAGACCCTATAGATATCCCAGCTGCGACTATTCCCGCTTTTAAAGCAGGGAAAGCACTTAAAGATGCTGTAAACGACAAGTAAGCTACGGGTTTGTAAGTAAGTTGGATTAAAGGAGCGGTAGTTCAGTTGGTTAGAATACCGGCCTGTCACGCCGGTGGTCGCGGGTTCGAGTCCCGTCCGCTCCGCCAATTCACTGAAACGAGAACAAAAGCTTTTAAAGTCAAAAGAAAAAAGCGTATCATCGGATACGCTTTTTTTTTGGCTTCTAGGCCACTAGAATAAAGGCTTGTAGCTATACAAATAATAAGTTAATAAAAATACTAATATTTTAATTTCAGTCAGTAAGAGAGAAAGACTATGCAGGGTTTTAGAGATCTGCTCAAGGGATGGTTTGGTAAAGTACTTTTAACGATTTTTATTTTACCTTTCGCATTTTTTGGCATTCAAGGGTTGTTTCAAGCAGGTGGAAGAAGTGATGTTTCTATCGTTGTAGATGGTGAAGAAATAAGCAAAGCTCAGATTGAACAATCTATTGAGCAACAGAGACAAAACCTAGCGCAGAGAATGGGGGGCGGAATTGACCCTTCTGTACTGAGCTCTGATTTGTTGCGGCCTGGTGTTGAAGAAACCTTAATTCAAAAAAGTTTGTTAAAAACTGCGATTGGTGATGAAGGGTTGTATCTTCCTCAAGAGGCTGTTTCATCCTATGTTCGGGCGATGCCAACGTTTCAAGATGATGTTACCGGTGAGTTTTCTCAGGTTAAACTGGAGCGCGTTCTTGTTCAAGCTGGATATAGCGGTACACGCTTTTTTGAAGAAATATCCCAAAGCTTATTAATTGAACAATTGCAGAAAGGCGTGTCAGCGACAGCGTTCGTTACACCAAAGGAACTAGAGGCGTTAGTCGTACTTGATGGTCAGAAGCGAAATGTTGCGATTGTTACGCTTTCTTCAAAGGGTTATGAAGATACGGTTGAGCTTGGGGAGGAAGATATCCAAGCTTATTACGTGGCTCACGCCGATGAGTATCAAACACAAGAAAAGGTTAAGGTTTCTTTTGTAAACATAAAGGCCGATCATTTTTTGTCAGATGATATTGAGATAGCTGAATCAGATGTTCGTGAACGCTTTGATAGTGAAATAGCTGCTTTGAAAAAGAAAGAGCGACGTCGAGCTTCACATATTTTGATTGAAATTAATGATGAGCAATCAGAAGAGCAGGCGTTAGTTAAAATTAAGGATGCTAAAACCAAACTTGATGCTGGGCAGGGGTTTGATGCAGTTGCTCAAGAGCTTTCAGAGGATATAGCAACGTCAAAGGCGGGTGGTGATCTTGGATTTTCCGCAAGAGGGATTTACGATGAATCTTTCGACGATGCGCTTTTTGCCCTAGATGAGTCTCGGGTATCAGATATAGTACGTACGGAATTTGGTTATCATCTCATTAAGTTGGTAAATGTCGAGACTCCAGATCTACCAGAATTTGCTGCTGAATCCGACCGTATTTCAAAAGGAATTAAAGCTGACAAAGCTGAAGAGGAGCTTGTTGTTGCTGTTGATGAGCTAAATCGAATGGCCTTTGAGTCAGGGGACCTCTCTGCAATTAGTGAACGGTTCAATGTTGCGGTTCAAACATCAGGGTGGGTTCAGAAAGCCGGCGGCCCTGGATTGTTTGCCGACCGCTCATTAGCTGAAGCAGCGTTTGCTGAGTCAGTGCTTAAGGATCAAAATAACAGCGAGGTGATTGAAACTGAAAAGAATGGCCTTGTTGTATTGCGATTAGTTGAGCATAAAGATGCTAGAACTTTGGAGCTTGATGAAGTTAAGACAAGGGTTGTTGCAGCATTAAAAAAGCAAAAGTCTATAGAGAAAGCCAAATCTGATGCAAGTGCAATTGTTAAAAGTATCGATGAAGGTAAGCCATCTAATGATATCGAGAATGAATACGCTGTTGAGTGGAAAGTGATCGATGCGGTTGCTCGACAAAACAGTGAGCTTGATCGTGCTGTAGTTAGCAAGATTTTTGAATTGCCCAAACCAGACGACAATAAAAAGACAACATCATCCGTACGCTTATCGAACGGTGATTGGGTGGTTATTGTATTGTCAGGAGTTGTGGATGGCGAATATAAGTTGTCTGATAAAGAGGCATCTCAGATGGGTTCAGTTGTTGCTGGCCGTTTTGGGCAGACTGATTTTCAGGGATATCTTGGAACGTTGAAAGATAATGCGCAGATCACCAGGAACTAATCCCTAACGGGCTTTAAATTTAGGTTAATACCAGACAATAAAAAACCCTCGAAAGAGGGTTTTTTATTGTCTGGTATTTTGTTTTTAGCTTTTGTCAGGGTTACCCATGCTGACGGTGTTGATGCCACCATCAACGTAAGTGATTTCTGCGCTAATACCGCTAGCAAGGTCGGAACAAAGAAATGCAGCCACATTTCCAACTTCTTCAATGGTTACATTTCTTCGCAACGGCGTTTGTGCTTCGTTGAAGCTTAACATCTTGCGGAAGTCTTTGATGCCTGAGGCTGCAAGGGTCCTAATCGGGCCAGCAGAGATGGCATTAACGCGAATACCTTCTGGGCCAAGGCTTGATGCCATGTAGCGTACATTAGCTTCTAAGCTAGCTTTTGCTAAACCCATTGTATTGTAGTTAGGGACGACACGCTCTGCGCCTAGATAAGATAGGGTGAGTAGCGAACCATTGGTTCCTTGCATCATCTTTCGGCCATATTTTGCAAGCGCTACAAAGCTGTAAGAGCTAATGTCGTGAGCAATCTTGAACCCTTCACGAGTGGTAGCATCTACGTAGTCACCGTTAAGTTCATTGGCAGGAGCGTAGCCTACTGAATGAACAATACCGTCAAGGCTGTCCCAGTGTTCATTTAATGATGTGAAAGCAGCTTCAATTTCATCGTCAATGGCCACATCGCACGGAAAGCATAGGTTTGTGTTCCATTCCTGACCAAACTTTTCAACTCGACCCTTCAATTTATCGTTTTGATAAGTAAGCGCGATTTCCGCACCTTCTCGGTGCATCGCCTCAGCTATGCCATAAGCGATTGAGCGTTTGCTAGCAACGCCTACTATAAGTATTCTCTTTCCTGCTAGGAATCCCATAATGCTACTCTTTTAGATGGATAAGTTTTAATAGATAAAATAGTGGTTAATATTTAGGCGTAGTCAGCCAGTCGTAGTTCGACAGTTGTAGTTGTGAAGTTTGAATCAAAGTGTCCCGCGGGGGAACCCTGTTTAATCCTTTGTTACAGATTAAGTGCGGTAGATATTAATTCTTTGGTATATTCAGTTTCAGGGTTTTGGAAAATTTTGGCTGCAGAACCTTGTTCGATGACATTTCCGTCTTTTAGTACCAAGATATCGTGGGCCAGTGCCTTAACAACTTTTAGGTCGTGGCTGATAAATACGTAACTAAATTGGTATTTTTCTTGTAACGTGCGCAAAAGATCGACCACCTGGCACTGTACTGAACGATCAAGAGCAGAGGTCGGTTCGTCTAAAATAATCAGTTCGGGCTTCAGGATTAGCGCTCTTGCAATAGCAATGCGCTGACGTTGTCCGCCAGAGAATTCATGGGGGTATCGGTGACGTGTGGTCGAATCGAGCCCAACCTCTTCCATGACCTGTATTATTTGTTTGTCGTATTCTTGTGCAGACATTGGATTGTGGATGGCTAAACCTTCAGAAATAATATCCGCTGCCGACATTCGTGGACTTAAACTGCTAAAGGGGTCTTGGAATACAATTTGTAATGATTTTCGGAATGGTCTGACGTCAGACTGGCTGAGGCCTTGGATGTTTACACCGTTGAAGTTGATGGTGCCGTGACTTGAGCAGAGACGTAACAACCCTTGTACGAGGGTTGTTTTTCCAGAACCACTTTCTCCAACAATACCCAGGGTTTTCCCTTTTTTAAGTGTGAACTTTATATTGTTTACAGCTTTTACATGACCAACGGTGCGTTTAAAAATGCCTTTTTTAATGGGAAACCAGACGTTAAAGTCAACCACTTCCAGTAAAGTGCGGTTTTTTGTGGGCTCGGCACAGGGAGAGCCGCTTGGCTCTGATGAAAGTAGTTTTTGTGTGTAAGGGTGTTGGGGAGAGTCGAATAAGTTTTTGCAATTATTGGTCTCAACAATAGTTCCGTCGCACATCACTGCGACAGTGTCGGCATATCGCTTTACGATTCCTAGATCATGGGTTATCAGCAAAATTGCCATGCCCATTTTTTGTTGTAACTCTTTTAATAGGTTTAGTACTTGTTTTTGAATGTTTACGTCGAGAGCAGTTGTTGGTTCATCCGCTATCAGTATGTCGGGTTCGTTAGATAACGACATTGCAATCATTACCCGCTGACGCTGCCCACCCGACAGTTCGTGCGGATAGGAGGAAAGTTTTTGTTCAGGGTCTGGTATGCCAACTAGGGCTAACAATTCGATGACGCGACGTTTAATGTCTTTCGTTGATAGTTTGCCGTGCAATGTGAGGGTTTCGCTGATTTGCTTTTCAACGGTGTGTAATGGGTTTAATGCCGTCATAGGCTCTTGAAAAATCATCCCAATACCGTTACCTCTAACGGATTGCATATGAGATAGGGGGGCCTTCAATAACTCTCGATTATCATAGGTTACAGATCCAGATGGAAAATGGCATGATTTTTCTGGTAAAAGGCGAAGAATTGCATGAGCGGTAACTGACTTACCTGACCCGCTTTCTCCTACCAAAGCAAAGGTTTTACCTTTTTCTAGGTTAAAGCTGACATTCTTTACGGCACAGTTGATTTCATCCCCCTGGCTAAAAGTTACTGATAGGTTATCGACTGACAGTATGTTTTTGGTGGTTTCATTGTTCATTAATTAAGCCTGGGGTCGAAGGCATCACGTACAGCTTCTCCGATAAATACAAGAAGGCTGAGCATTATTGATAATACTGCAAAGGCTGAAATTCCAAGCCAGGGCGCTTGTAGGTTGGCTTTGCCTTGGGCAATGAGTTCACCAAGTGAAGGGTCTCCAACAGGTAAACCAAAGCCCAAAAAATCTAATGCGGTAAGCGTGGTAATAGATGAGGTAAGGATGAACGGCATAAATGTGAGTGTTGACACCATCGCATTAGGTAATACATGGCGGATCATAATTGTCTTGTCATCTAAACCAAGTGCTTTCGCGGCTTTTACGTAATCCAGGTTTCTGCCTCTTAGGAATTCAGCTCTGACAATGCCGACTAAAGACATCCAGCTAAAGAGTAACATTATTCCTAGGAGCCACCAGAAGTTGGGAGTGACGATGCTTGCTAATATAATAAGCAGAAAAAGCATGGGCAGAGCATTCCAGATTTCTATAAGGCGCTGCATGATTAAATCTATTTTACCCCCATAGTAGCCCTGGATTGCACCCGCAAAAACTCCGATGATGGTGCTGAAGACTGTTAGTGTAATGCCGAATACTACCGAAATTCTAAAGCCATATAATATTCTAGCTAATACGTCCCTTCCTTGGTCGTCAGTTCCTAGCCAATTAACGCTATCTGGGGGGGAGGGCGCAGGTGTAGATAAGTTATAGTTTATGGTGTTGTAACTAAAAGGAATGGGAGGGAATATAAGGTACCCTTTCGCATTTATTAGCTCCGCGACATATTCATCACGATAGTCTGCCTCAGTTTCAAATTCACCGCCAAATTCTAATTCGGAATAAGTAAATAAGACGGGAAAGTACATTTGTTCATCGTAACTAACAAAGATGGGTTTGTCATTGGCAACAATTTCAGAAAAAAATGCCACCGTGAATAAAACCAAAAATATCCAAAGAGAATACCAGCCTCGTTTGTTATTTTTGAAGTTATCCCAGCGCCGTTGGTTTATTGGGTTTTTCATATACTATCCCCTAGACTCGAAGTCAATTCGAGGATCAATTAGGGTGTAAGTGATATCGCTGATAATATTCATGACAAGAGAAATTAACGCGAAAATAAATAATGTACCAAAAATAACGGGATAATCTCGAGATAATACGGATTCAAAACCCAAAAGGCCCAGCCCGTCTAGAGAGAAAATGACTTCGATAAGCAGTGCGCCGGTAAAAAAGATCCCAACAATGGCAGAGGGGAAGCCAGCAATAATGATAAGCATTGCGTTGCGAAACACATGCCCATAGAGAACCTGTTTCTCCGTGAGTCCTTTTGCTCTTGCTGTAACGACGTATTGTTTTCCGATTTCATCTAAAAATGAATTTTTGGTAAGCATTGTTAACATTGCAAAGCTACTTATTACTGACGCGAACACGGGTAAAGTAATGTGCCAAAGGTAATCTTTGATTTGATCAAAGGTACTTAACGAATCAAAGTTTGTTGACGTTAAGCCGCGTAACGGGAAAATATTAAAATAGCTGCCACCTGCAAGTAATACTATTAATAATATAGCAAAAAGAAAGCCAGGGATTGCGTAACCAATAATGACTATGCTACTCGTCCATATATCAAATGGCTCTCCGTGTTTTATTGCTTTCTTGATGCCGAGTGGGATGGATATTAAATAGGCTAATAATGTAGTCCACAAACCAAGGGATATAGATACGGGCAACTTTTCTATAATAAGTCCGGTTACAGACTTGTCGCGAAAGAAGCTATCACCAAAATCAAAAGTAAAATAGTTCACTAACATATCGCCGAAACGTTCTATTGCGGGCTTGTCAAAACCGTATAGAGCTTCAATTTTTTTAATAAGGTCGGGGTCTAAGCCCCTCGATAATCTGACTGGCCGTTGGAGGAGCTTCTTACTTCGGCACTTGTTGAATTTCCAAGTCGATTTGCTGTATTGCTTTCAAAGCCTTCTAGCTTTGCGATCATTTGTTCTACCGGGCCTCCAGGAGCAGATTGGATAATGGCGAAGTTAATCGCCAAAATTCCAAGTAGCGTAGGAATGATTAGTAGTAACCGTCGAATAATATATGCAGTCATAGATAGTAATCAGTTATTGATTGGGAGCTTTCCACCAAGTATCAAAACCAAGGCTATATTTGGGGGCAGTTTTAGGTTGTCTGAAAAAATCACGATAAGCAACACGGTAAGAGCTGATGTGCCACTGAGGTATAACGTAATGGCCCCAGAGAAGTACGCGATCAAGAGCTCGGCATGCTGTGATTAGGTCGTCGCGCGACTCTGCACCAATAACTTCGTCAATCAAATGATCAACAACAGGATCTTTTATACCAATAAGGTTACGACTGCCACGATGGTCTGCATAGCCAGAATACCAGTAATCACGCTGTTCGTTTCCAGGGGAAGAGGATTGTCCAAAAGTGTGAATGACCATATCAAAATCAAATTCTCGGGTGCGCTCGATGAATTGAGATATATCGACTAATCGTACGGTAGCTATAACTCCTAGTTTTTTTAGGTTTGCGGTGTAGGGGAGTATTACGCGCTCGAAATCTTTAGAATAAATTAGTATTTCAAATTCAAATGATTTGTTGTCTTTGTTTTTAAGAGTGCCGTTTTGAATAGACCAGCCTGCCTGTCTTAATAGACTGGTTGCTTTGCGTAAATTAGCTCTGTTCTTTCCATTACCTTTGGTTTTCGGGATAAAATACGGCTCGGTGAATAGTTTGCTTGGCAAGTCATCTTTAAAGGGCTTCAATAAGGAGAGCTCTTTGCCGGCCGGGGTACCGCTGGAAGCAAGCTCGGAGTTGGAGAAATAACTGGTACTTCTAGTGTAAGCACCATAGAAAAGGTTTTTGTTGGCCCACTCAAAGTCAAGCGCCAGCCCCAATGCTTGGCGTACTTGCGGCGATTTGAACAATGTGCGCCGAGTGTTCATTGCGAATGCTTGCATGCCCGCAGGGTTTTGATGAGGAATAGTCTCTTTTTTAATTTCACCTGTATCGAAGGTCTCTCCGTTGTATAGGGTGGTCCATCGTTTCGAGCTATTTTCTAGTAGAATATCAAAGTTTTTTGATTTAAATGCTTCTAAAGCAATTTGGGGATCTCTGTAGTAGTCGTAGCGAATCGTTTCAAAGTTAAATTGCCCTTTCCTTGTTGGGTGGTTTTCTGCCCAATAATCTGGGACTCGTTGATAAGTGACATCTTTACCTGTGTGGAAATCTGAGATTTTGTATGGGCCGCTACCTAATGGAGGGACTAGCGTGCTTACTGAAAACTCTTTCTCTTTCCAGTAATGTGAGGGCAGTATGTTTAGTTCACCGAGTATTAACGGTAGCTCTTTGTTTTTTCCATTTCGAAAAATAAAGGTAATAGTGTGGGCATCTATAATTTTTAGCTCGATTACGTCCGCATAATATGCGCTGTAAAGAGGGCGCCCCTTCTCAGTTAGTATTTTGAAACTAAAAGATACATCTTCGGCCGTAATTGGATGGCCATCTTGAAAACGCGCATTTTTATTGATGTAAAAAGTTACGGAATCCTTTGTTTCAGGGACAAAAATTCGTTCTGCAATTAACCCATATTGAGTAAATGGTTCGTCATCTGATCTGGTTGTGAGGGTGTCGTACATATAACCGATACCTGCAGCAACTTGCCCTTTCGTTACGAATTGATTAAAGCTATCAAAAGAACCATTTGCCGAACGAACGATATTACCTCCCTTTGGGGCATCAGGGTTTACATAATCAAAATGAGAAAACCCCTCGCTATATTTTGGCACTCCATGCATCGCCAGCGCATGTACTCCTTTGCCTGACGCCTGTACATTCGCGCAGAACGACGATACTGCCAGTGATACTGTAAAAAGAAATAAAGTTGGTATGTGTTTGTACTGCATGAAGGTTTTAAATCCGTTAGTGTTTGTTTTTTATCCACCAGCTTGGAAAGCCAAGGTTGTATTGAGGTTGGACAACAGGTCTAGCGAAATGATTCCAGTACGCTATGCGATGATAGTTTAAATGCCAGTGAGGTATCGTGTAGTAATTCCACAGTAGGGCTCTATCTAGGGCTTTGGTTGCGGCTGTTAGTGAAGCTCTGTCGGGTGCAGATGTGATGTTATCAATGAGTTTATCGATAATGGGATTATTAATGCCTGCAAAATTTCTAGATCCGCGAATGTCTACTTGAGATGAATGGAAGTATAGTCGTTGTTCATGGTTTGGTGACAAGGTTTGTGGGTAAACGAAAGTGATAATATCAAAATCTTTTTCATCTAACCTGACTTTATACTGGCTTCTGTCAACAACCCTGACTGTTGCGTTGATGCCGACCCGAGCAAGGTTTTTTATGTAGGGGTTTATTACGCGGGTAAAGCTTGGTTGATTTACCAGAAATTCAAATTCAAACTTGTCTCCAGTTTCACTATGAATGAGCTGGTTGTTTGATAAGCTCCAGCCGGCTTGTTTTAATAGTGAGGTTGCTTGCCTGAGTTGGGAACGAATGTTTCCATTGCCTTTTGTTGTATCAAGAATAAAAGGAGTGTTAAAAATATTCGCTGGTAATGTTGTTTTATGAGGTAGTAAATACTCTCTTTCCCTTCCTTCTGGGGTGCCTGTCGCCTCAAAGGGAGAGTTTGGATAGTAGGTGTTGGAGCGTTTATACGCATTTGCAAAAATTGACTTATTGATCCATTCAAAATCAAACAATAGGGATAGTGCTTTTCGAACGCGTTCGTCCTTAAATAGAGGCTTTCTTAAATTAAAGAAAAATGCCTGGCTTCCACTAGGAATTCTGTGCGTAATCTCCTCTTTTAAAACTTCTCCTGCATTGTGTGCAGGAAAGTCATAAGCAGAGGCCCAATCTTTGGATACATATTCGTAAAATACGTCAATGTCACCAGCCTTGAATGCTTCCAGTGCCACGGTGCGGTCTTTAAAGAAATCGATGCGGACATTGTTGAAATTAAATTGACCTCGGTAAAGGGGGTGGTCTTTAGCCCAGTGGTTGTCAACTCGAGAGAATTCAATATGACTGCCCAGTTGGAATTTATTTATGCGGTAAGGGCCGCTGAGTAGCGGGGCTACTGATGATGCATCGTTAAATGTATATTTTGTCCAGTGAGCCTTGGACATGACGGGCAGTTCACCAATGCGCAACATTAGACTTTTTCTATTTGGTCCTTTGATATTAAATTGTATCGAATGTGGATTAATGACTTTGATGGATGTGATATCCCTATAGATATCAAGGTATCTGGGGTGGGCAAGGTCGCTTCGTAACAGCCTGAGACTGTTTTCTACGTCATCAGCTGTGATGTGCGAACCATCATGGAATTTTGCATTGGTGTTGATGGAAAAACGTATCCATGAGAGATCGCTTGGATACTCAATGGCATCGCAGATTAGGCAATAGGCCGTTTGTGCTTCGTCACCAGAGGGCAGGTAGTCACCAGTACCAGCCATAAGAGGCTCATTAGCTTCGCTAAAGCCGTACATACCCATGCCAGGCGTATTTATTGGGCTAATTCCTTTTAGCAAATAAGGGTTTAGGGTGTCAAAGGATCCAAACCCGGCCAGTGTGATCTCGCCTTTTTTTGGGGCACTTTGATTTACATAGCTTTTGACTAATTTGGTTGGTGTGTAGGACGGGGTATCAAAAAGGCTCAGTGAAGAGGCTTTGGTAATGTTTTGGCCAAAGGTTTTGGAAGATAAGATTAGGGATAAGATAAACGTTATAAATATTGCTGAATTATGCATTTAACGTCGGCTTTTCATGAGTGTTTTTTGTTAGCGCTATGGGCGCTACCCTTTTGATTATTATATGTTTTTATACGGCGGTGCAAATGATTGGATTTAGCGTAATTTGATATTTAGATCAATCTACCCCATAGCGGGTGGTAATACTAGCTATATGAAAAGAAGTCCATTCAAATAATTCGTTATATGAAGGGGTCAATATTGGTAATTTGAACTAATCTTATAAGATGTAAAGCTGTATCTAATACCTAGAGGATAAGCAGGTTGTTGATGGCCGAGGAACAGATAGAAGCAGAGAGTATTGATCAATTAATTGGCTCGTTGAGTAAGAAAGGCATGCCAGCCATGGCGAACTCCATTACACAAATGGGGCAGCTTACTTCATCGGATGATGCTCGCGTGTCTCAGCTTACTGAACAGGTACTAAAAGATCCGACGTTAACGACAAGAGTGCTCCAGGTTGCCAATAGCGTGATTTACCGAGGATCTGGGCAAGTGAACACCATTACACGGGCTATTGTGTTGATGGGGTTTACCTCTATACGTGATATCTCATTATCGATGAAAGTACTCGATGAAATGTTGAAAAAATCACCAACACAGCATCTTAAGAATGTGATGGCGAAGTCCTTTCATGCAGCAATGCAAGCCAAGGGGTTAGTGAGCAAGGCCAAATACGGTGTTAAAGAAGAAATTTTTATCTCAAGCCTTCTTCACCATTTGGGGGAAATGTCGGTGCTTTCTAGGGATGATGATTTAAGCAAGAATCTTGATGACCTAATATCTAAACAGGGCGTTTCGCCTGATACGGCAGCCCAGCAGGTCTTGGGTTTTTCTTTTCAGGATCTGACGTTAGGGTTAGCAAATAGCTGGGGTTTGGGCGATATGATGAAGGAGGCTGTTAGTCCTTCTGTAAAATTGTCTCGCCCAATCGAAGCTGTTTTATTGGGAGAAGAGTTGAGCCAGGTTGCTGGGCTTGGGTGGGATTCTGAACCAGTAAACTCAGTGGTTAAACGTATTGCAGACTTTGGTGGGGTCGATACGACGACAGCTTTAGAGCAAGCCAAACAAGTTGCAGATTATGCTCGGGAAGTTGCTAGTCATTACGGAGCTGAAGCGGTAAAGCATCTTATACCACCTTCAAATTATACAACGGATACAGCGCAGCGTTTGAATGTTATCACTTTTACTGAGGACATTAAGGTAGTTATACCTGTAGAGATTACTGAAAGTGAGACCGAGACCGAGACCGAGACCGAGACTGTAGAATGTAGTTCGTCATACGCAGTTGCAAAAAATGATGTGCCGGAGGAGATTGAAATGCTTCGGAAAACTCAAAGAATAATGGTAGAGCTTGATATTACTCCTGACATGATAGATGCAGCTCTACGTAAAGAGCCGCTTCCCCCAATGAAAACGTTGCTAGAGCAAGCTGAGGCCAAGTCTGGGCAAAGCAAGGGGAGCTTGAATAACAACGTTGAAAAAGTTACGAATAAGAGTGGTGGCTGTGAAGAGGAGGTTACTGCATCGGTAACGCAATCAACGCAAAGCAATGCGGTAACAGGCCGGTTAACCGAGAAAGTTGACCCTGATCTACATATGGAATATATGCAAAAGATTGGCGACCTGCTGGCAGGGAAGAAACTCAATGTGAACGAAATGTTTTCACTAATAATTAAAGCTATGAATGATGCGTTGGGCTTGGAGCGTGTGGCGCTTGCGCTTTTATCTAAGGATAGGGGGGTGCTAAAAGCGAAGCTTTTTGGTGGAGGTGTGTCTGAGGCTTTTGAATCTTCATTTGAATTTAAGGTTGATATTGACAATGCTTTTTCTTATGCAATCGGGCAGGCTCAGCCGCTTTGGGCCGGAAGAGATAAAACTGGCGGGAAAGATTACCTTATAACCAAGCCGATTGTTAACGCGCTTGGGCAAGGCGGCTTTTTTGTTGCTCCAATTGTTGTTTCAAGAAAACCTATTGGAGTATTTTATGCAGATCAAAGGACTTCCGGGGTGGAACTCACGGGTCAGCAATTTATGAATTTTAGTATGCTCGCTCAGCAAGCGAGCATTGCTTTGTCAATGCTAAAGTAAGTCGTGCATTTAGGGGGCGTTAGTAATATCAATGTACAGTGTTAGTAATTGACCCGGTTGTAAATAACGTTTCAAGTTAACGTTGTTCCAGCGTTTTATTTCATTTACTGATACGTTAAATTTGTTAGCGATACGCGAGTACGAATCACCGTTCCTGGCTTTATAATTTACTTTTCTTATTCGTCCACTTTTGCGACCAGTTCGACTTTTGTTGGCTACCCATACAGTGAGTTTTTTACCTGTTATTAGCGGGTCCGCTGGTGCCATGCCATTCCATTTCGCAAGTGATCGAGTATTGACCTTATATTGTTTAGATATTTTCCAGAAACTGTCGCCTGGTTGTACGTAATGGTGTACTCGGCGCTTGCCTTTAACTGCTTTGTTGGTTTTGGCTTTCATGCGTTGGTCAAGTGCCAACCGGTAGGCTTTTGATGACTGCGTTGCAGAAGGGATCAGAATCGTTTTACCTGCGACTATTTTATTGCCTTTGATGTGATTAACATCTCTGATCATTGCGGGTGTAGTTTTATTCAATTTAGCAATGCGGATTAGGCTATCGCCAGATTTAATTTTATACCGAGACCAAGTAACTCGCTCATCTTTTGGTAGTTTAGATAGCTCAATTGTAAATGATTCAGCTTTTTCTATGGGCAAAAGCAATGAGTGAGGGCCGTTAGGGTCGGTCGCCCATCGATTAAAACCTGGGTTAAGCGTGTAAAGTTCGTCAATGCTCAAGTTCGCAAGGGTAGCTGCCTGAGCCATATCAATTTGGGAGTCTGTATAAGCGACTGCTACCTGTGGGGTATTGGGGATTGTTGGCAATGTTATCCCATATTTCTCGGGTGTTTTAAATATTTGAGATATGGCAATTAGTTTAGGTACGTATGCTTGAGTTTCTTTGGGGAGTTTTAATGACCAAAAGTCAGTCGGTCGGCCGCGCTTTTTGTTGTATCGAACGGCTTTACGAACAGTTCCTCCCCCAGAGTTATAGGCTGCAAGAGCCAATAACCAGTCGCCGTTAAACTGTGAATTGAGTTTTGTTAAGTAGTTAAATGCGGCGTCAGTGGACGCTTTTACATCCCTTCGCCCGTCATACCACCAGGTTTGTTTTAATCCGTAGGCTTTGCCTGTGCCAGGTATAAATTGCCAGATGCCTGATGCTCTTCCATGAGAGTATGCAAACGGATCGAAAGCACTTTCTACTATGGGTAATAGGGCTAGTTCTGCAGGGATGTTTCTATATTGCGCTTGTTGGTAAATATAATAAATATAGGGCTCGGCGCGTTTTACGACACGTCGAATATATTCGGGGTGAGAGGCATACCAATTGCGTTGTGCGACAACTCTGGCTTCGGTTGACGATAAATCTAATGCAAAATTTGCCGACAAATCTTCCCAAAATGGTACCGCCATCAAAGGAGTTGCGTAATGCGCTTGTTGTTTCTCTGCGCTGTCAGAAAAAAAAGTGCCACTATTACTTAAGGCAGTGTTTGAGTTAAGGTTTTTATCGGCATTGTCTGTTGATTCAACAGTTGATCCAGCTATAGGTAAATTTTTGCAGCCAGCTAGCGTCGTGATTAATGTGATAAATACTATGTTTAGTAAGGCATGTTGATTAAAGTAGTTGAGAAGCTTCATAGTAATTTAAAATACATCCTTCCAACGGCGAACAGCAGCGAATAAAGAGATTTCATCTTCCAGTTTTTCATCGGCCCAATCTTCAACGGTATATTTCAGATGCGGGATGTCCCAACGTAAAAATGGGTTTACTTTTTTCTCGCTACCCAATAAGCAAGGTATTGATGGAGTGTTTCGTTCCCTCAATGTTGTGACTTCTAATGCACGTTGTTGGATGTCAATGTTTTCAGGCTCGACGGCCATGGCAAATGCTAGGTTTGATAACGTATATTCGTGGGTACAGTACACCAATGTGCTGTCGGGGAGCTGGCTAAACTTTTTCATTGCAATCAACATCTGTTCGGCAGTGCCTTCGAATAACCTCCCGCAGCCCGATGAAAACAAGGTGTCTCCACTAAATAAAATGGGCTGGCCGTTAGGTAGTTTACCAGTGTAAGCGATGTGACCGGCGGTATGAGCTGGAACGTCTAAAACACTAAGTGAGATGTTTCCGATGGGAAGCGAAACAATGTCCCCTTCTTTTAGCAAAACGGTTGAGTGCGGAACAGTTTCATTTGCTGGGCTCCAGACGGGGATGTCTGGATGGGCATTGATAAGTTGGCCTATGCCAGCGATATGGTCCGGGTGGTAATGTGTGACAAGAATTCCCACTAAGGTAAGGTTTCTTTTTTCAATGAATTCTAATACTGGCGCCGCATCGCCAGGGTCAACGATGACGACGTGTTCATGATCTGTGATTGCCCATATATAGTTGTCAGAAAATGCGCAAATGGGAAGGATTTCGATCATGTTAAGTCCTGGATTGGCTTTGAAGGGGGGTAAGCCGTCTTGGACAGCATTGTTTGATAGATATTCCAAATGATAACGTAATATTGTGCAGACTTCTTTCTATTAAGTTAACAGAGGCGGTAAAAAATTTGCTACTGTCACAGGATAAGGTTTGTTAAAAGGAATATGTCATGGCATTACCGCGGTTATTTCGGCCGTTTCACTCTACTCACGGACTGTACTCTCATGAGTTAGTGAATTTGTGGTACAAAAGTGAGTTAGGGGAGCGAATTCTAGATCAAGAAAGGACAGTGCTGGATCAGCTACTTCCAGAGCTGTTTGGTTATCATTTGATGCAAATGGGGGTTTTTGATAGCCCTTCACTTGCGGTAAGTAGTCCTATTAAACATCAATTTTTTCTCAGCGACGTTGGGGTAGAGTTACTGCCAACGCATAGCGATGACCCTGCCGAAATTTTACGCTCCCAAATGTCAATGGTGAAAAGTAAATGTACTGACCTTCCTCTTGCTTCAGATTCTATAGATGTTGCAGTTTTACATCACAGCTTGGATTTTCATGACAATCCCCACGGTATACTCAGAGAGGTTGCTCGGACATTGCTGCCTGGAGGAAAAATAGTGATTGTTGGATTTAACCCTTGGAGTTGGTGGGGTGTTGCAAGAATGTTTCTCAAAAATGCATCAAAAGCCCCCTGGAATGGAAATTTTGTTAGTCCCTATAGGCTTTCGGATTGGTTAAACTTGTTGGATTTTGAGATTGAAGGCTGTGAATGCGTTTGCTATGGTTTGCCGACAGTGGACCCAAGGACGTCAGCTGCTTTTTCCTGGGTCGGTGCATTAGCTAAGCGTTGGTTATCTCAGACAGGAGCTGTGTACACATTAGTTGCGACCAAACGAGTTGCTACGTTTACTCCGATCAAGCCTAAGCGGTTCCAAAGGCCTTCACTAGTGTCAATTCCGATTAATGGGTTGGCGAGGCCAACATCTAGAACCCCAAGTGACGGTGTTGATCGAACAAAGTAGTCGTTACCAACCATTTATTCTTAACATAAGGTAGTTGATTTTGCGTCAGGTTGTTTTAGATACAGAAACCACGGGGCTTGAGCCTTCTGAAGGGCATCGAATTATTGAAATCGGTTGTGTGGAGGTTATAGATCGGCGTTTAACGGGCAATACGTACCATCAATACCTCAACCCAGATCGTGCAATCGATGACGGCGCTATTGAAGTTCATGGTATTACCAATGAATTCTTAGATGATAAACCACGATTTCATCAGGTTGCTCCAGCATTTTTAGAATTCATTAAGGGTTCCCAATTGGTAATCCATAATGCCCCGTTTGATATTGGGTTTTTGAATAATGAGTTGAAGATATGTGATCAAAAATCTGATTCAACCTACGGAAAAACAGAGGACTATTCTTCTGTGCTCGATACCTTACTGCTTGCGAGGAAAATGCATCCTGGGCAGCGTAACAGTCTTGATGCGCTGTGTAAGCGTTATGAAATAATCAATACCCATCGCGAGCTCCATGGGGCGCTGCTTGATTCCGAGATATTGGCTGATGTTTATTTAGCCATGACGGGTGGTCAGACAAAACTTATTTTGGGGGATGAGGGGGGGGATGGAGAGGTTTTAGGAGCAACAATTGTTCGCCTCAGTAGCGAGCGGCAAGCGCTTAATATTGTGATGGCGAATGACGGAGAATTGAAAGATCATCGCGCTAGGGTGGCAGCTATTGCGAAAAAGTGTGACGGTGAGTCAGTTTGGGGCTCGGTATTCCCAGGTGAAATATAATACAGCCAGTATAAATTACATGGTCAAAGTGTTACTCAGTCGCCATTCCTGTCTTTAATGGTAGCTTTTTATCAACTAATTAAGCCTATGTTGTGTCGAGTCTCTTGTTTCAGGAATGCTAAAGGTTTATAAATCATAGGCTTAAACATTGTAATTAATGTACTCTTTGAGTGATGATTTTAATCAGTTGAATTGTCATGATTTCATTATGTTTTACTATACTGAAGTCAGTACTACAGTTAATACTTGGAACAATAATAAACACATTTCTCGCAAAGCCGGGTCTTCAAGGTGTAAATATGGTCGTGATAGAAGGAACAGCCTCCTTAAACTTAGTGAAAGAACAGTTGGATGAGTCGCTGTCAGTAGCGGAATCTAGCTTGGAGCAGTACGCTGAGGAGCCCTCGAATAGTCGACGTCTGACACAATGTATTGACCAGTTTAGGCAATTACGAGGCGTTATGATTGTTGTTAATCTTCATGGGGCAGCGTTGCTTGTTGAAGAGATGGAGTCACTAGGAGAGTTTATTCTAGAGAATCAGGATTCCGATCAAGAAAAGCCGTTAGCAGGACTGAGTAATGCCATTATGGTGTTGTCTCATTACTTAGAGTACGTTCAGGTTAAACAATCAACCTTGCCTGTCCTACTAATTCCGACTATTAACGAAGTTCGAAGCCTCGCGAAAAAAGCATTTATACCAGAGAGCACCTTTTTTAGGCTGGGCAGTAATCCCTCTAGACCATCAAAAGAAACAGGCGAGCCTGCTGATCATGGGAAGCTTGAAGAAATTGGTCGAAGATTACGTCATATGTATCAGGTGGGAATGTTAGGGGTCTTTAAAGGTGAAGATACCGCCCCGAATGTTAAGCTTATGCGTCGAGCGCTTGATCGTATAGATTCCTTAAGTGGTGATGTACCGATGGCAAAGTTATGGTGGTTAGGCCAAGGGGTACTGGCTGCTTTGGAAAATGATGGTGTCGAGGTAACAAGTTCGCGTAAATCGTTGCTTGGTATGATTGACCGGCAAATCAAAGCCACGGTTTTACAAACCGAAGTAACTCTTGCGAAAGAAGCTCCTGATAGTGTTGTTAGAGAAGCGGTCTTCGTCACCTCGTTAGCGGATAACATCGATGGCGTAGTTACTGAAATATTGACTGAGTTTGGTGTTGTTGAAAACAGAATGGATGGTTCAGAAATGCTGCGAGAGCAAGCATTAATGAAGGGCCCAAGTGGGAGCGTTATTAAATCTGTTGTCGATGCTATCAAAGATGAATTGTCTCATATTAAAGACTCCCTTGATTTGGGGGCTCGTGGTGCTCACGGAGATGATGAGGAAAGCTTTGCCCGTATTAGTGAGGCACTTATAAAAATCGCCAATACCTTACTAATGTTAGGCCTGGTTGATGCGAGTACTTTGCTGAAAGAACAGTCTGGTTACATTAAGAATTGGACAAGCTCTGCTGATATTGACGCCGATAGTGATGAGTTTAATGCGGTTGCAGATGCTTTGTTATACGTGGAAAACGCCATTGCATCCTTGTCACCACGAATGGGTAGTGCTCATAGCGTTGGCGGAAGTGAAGCGGAGGCAGTGGCCAAGCAGGGTATGTCCATAACTCAGCTAGAAGAAGCTAGACGCCTTGTTGTTGGAGAGTCTCGAGCGGGACTTTCTTTAGCAAAGAGAGCGCTTACTTCTTATATGGAATCCAATTGGGATGGGATGCACCTTAGTAATGTGCCCACAACACTGAATACAGTGTGGGGTGGTCTCACATTCTTGCAATTGGAGCGGGCAGCTAATGTGATGAAGTCCTGTGAGGGGTTTATACATGGCCGTTTAATTAATGATCGGTCTAATGAACCAGATGAACATTTAATGGAAACATTGGCGGATGCTATTACCAGTATCGATTATTACCTCGAAAGTATTGAGAACAATAAGCCTATCGGGGAGGGTGTGCTTGACGTTGCTGAGGAAAGCATGGATGAGCTTGGCTATCCCAGCAAAGCGGCTTAGATAAAGGCAATTAAATAAACAGATGTTATACGAAAACTTTGAACCTGGAGTTATAGCTCCTACCCGCAGCGATAGTCCCGTGATTTGGTTTGCTTTTCAGGCTGGCCAATTAATGATGTTTGATGATGGGCAGGGTGCATCGGTCCCACAAGTTGTTGAATTTTCAGAGTTGAATGTTGATTACGGATCGACGTATTTTCTTGGTCTCTATTATGGGCAGCCAGTTTATGCAGTTCATATTCCTGATGACGTTACCCTGCCGGAACCTTTTTTTCTAAAGGACTTGCGTGGGCTAATGATGGAATTTGACGAGACGGTTTTCCTCATTGCAGGTAGAGCATTACAAATTGTCCAGTGGGATGTTGATCATCAGTTTTGTAGCCGCTGTGGTACTGAAACTGTGTTTCATGGGACCGATAGGGCAAAGGAATGCCCCTCTTGCAGCTACACACAATACCCCAGAATATCACCCTGTGTTATCGGTTTGATTACTCGTGGACCTGAGGTTTTGCTTGCGAGGTCAGCTTCCTTCCCGGTAGGGATGTTTAGTACGTTAGCGGGTTTTGTTGAGCCTGGAGAGACACTTGAACAAGCGTTTGCAAGAGAAGTCCGAGAAGAGGTTGGAGTGTCGATTAAAAACATTGATTACAAGTCCAGCCAACCGTGGCCCTTTCCTCACTCCTTGATGGTAGGGTTTCAGGCAGAGTTTGCAGGCGGTGATATACAAGTTGATGGGGTTGAGATTCAGGAGGCTGATTGGTTTCTTATTGATCAGTTACCTCTGGTACCGCCGACGGGCTCGATAGCTCGTCATTTGATTGATCAATATGCCGACCAATACGCAGACCAATTGCGACGGTAAAGGCACACTGTCGGAAAGTTGCGATTTTACCAGGAATGGAAGAGGGGAACACATGGGGTATGACTGGATAGCCGGTATCGTCATTTTAATAAGCGTGGTATTTCTAGTTGCTGGCGTCATAACGCTATTTCGTAAAAACTGGTTTATCAATTGGCTGAGGGGCTCGTTGGGAATGGTGTTTGTCGCTGTTGCGGTGCTTTTTGGTTTGTTAGCGGTAAATGTTTTTAGTTATCAGCAAATGCAAAAAGAGCAAGACGTTGCAACGCTAAGTTTTGAAAAAAGTAATCGCCAGACTTATGAGGTAACTGTTTCTCAGCCTGGAGGGGCTGAAATGCGGTATGAAGTACGCGGTGATTTGTGGCAGATTGATGCCAGGATGATTAAATGGAAGGGGTTTCTTGCTGGAGTGGGGTTTGCGCCTGGCTATAAGTTAGATCGTTTGCAGGGGCGTTACATCACATTAGAACAAGAACGTTCAGCCGAACGTACAGTGTACGCGCTTAGCGAGCCGGATTTGGGTTTCGATTTGTGGGCATCGATCAAGAAGAACGCGCATTGGTTGTCGATCGTGGATGCTACCTATGGAAGTGCGACTTTTTTGCCCATGGCAGATGGCGCTATTTTTTCCGTAAGCATGGGTAACTCTGGTTTAGTGGCTCGCCCGTTGAATGATCGGGCCGATTTGGCGTTAAAGGAGTGGGAGTAGGAATAGGAATAATGAGGCATCCTTGAGTTATGCTTCTTTTCTAGCTTGTAATACCTTCAAACCTCCCCATATAGCTATGAGATGTACCATTCATTGCTTATTACACAAAACCGCTAATTCCTAGGCTCTCCTTGTGAGGCGAGTTTAAGGGTACCGTGTAATAAGCGTTGTTTTACGTTATCGTATACGCAAAATCTAATCAGAATAAAGAGGGATAAAGTGTGGTTGAGTTGTTAGCTGAATATGGGCTGTTTTTGGCCGAAGCTGTTACCGTTGTTATTGCCATATTAATTGTGTTCGGAGGGGTTGCATCATCCTCTATGAGTCGCCGACAGGATGATCATGGGCAGGTAAAGGTGACCCACCTAAATGAAACCTTTGAAGATATGGCTGATGCCCTTAAAGTGGCAGTATTAACCAAGGATCAGCTAAAGGACGAGGAAAAGGCTCAAAAAAAGAAAGAAAAGGAAGAGAAAAAGGCCGCTAAAAAGAGCAAGCCGGATTCAGATGAGAAGTCAGATAAAAAACGCGTGTTTGTATTAGACTTTGATGGTGATATGCAGGCAGGTGGTGTTGAGGCGTTGGGTACGGAAATAACAGCGTTGTTAACCATGGCGACGGTAAAGGATGAGGTCGTTATTCGCTTGGAAAGCCCCGGTGGACAGGTTCACGCATATGGGTTGGCCGCATCGCAATTATCTCGAATTGTTGATAAGAAAATCCCATTTACTGCCTGCGTGGATAAAGTTGCTGCTAGTGGTGGCTATATGATGGCTTGTGTTGCAGATAAAATAGTTGCTGCCCCATTTTCAATTCTTGGTTCAGTGGGAGTGGTTGCAGAGCTGCCTAACTTTAACAAGGTAATGAAAAAATACGATGTCGATTACGACGTGTATACCGCGGGAGCCTACAAGCGTACGGTAACGATGCTTGGTGAAAATACAGCAGCTGGAAAGGCAAAATTTGTTGAAGAGTTAGAAAGTACACATGTTTTATTCAAGGATATGGTTTCCGATAACCGTCCGCAGCTTGATATTGAAAAAGTTGCTACTGGAGAGCATTGGTATGGTTCTCAAGCGAAGGAATTGGGCCTGGTTGATGAGCTAAAAACAAGCGATGATTATTTGTACGAGGCTAGTAAAGATGCTGATGTTTACGAAATTTCTTACCAAGTAAAGCAGACCGTGGCAGATAAGCTGGGTTTTGCTGCTGAGAAGGCTGCAACACGATCGCTAACTCGATTGTGGAGCAATATTAGCTCTAGACATAATAGGATTTTTTAGGGTTGTGGTAGGTTTTAAAGCGCTAGTTGTAACGGAAGACAACGGATACTATTTGCCTGGCATTGAGCGTCGTGAGTTAGACGATTTGCCACCCGGCGATGTGCTTATACGTGTTTCGTATTCTTCAGTAAATTATAAGGACGCGCTTTCCGCTAGTGGGAATAAAGGAGTGACTAGTTCCTTTCCACATACTCCAGGTATTGATGCCGCTGGTGTCGTAGAGTCATCTGACTCCCCCAGCTTTAGTAAAGGTGATGAGGTGATTGTCACTGGATACGATTTGGGTATGAATACTTGGGGTGGTTTGTCCGAATTCATACGTGTTCCTGCAAGCTGGGTAGTTAATAAGCCCTCGGGGTTGAGTTGCCGTCAAGCAATGGTGTTAGGTACTGCGGGGTTTACTGCGGCGATGTGCGTAGATACGTTGCTTCAGGTTGGAATTGCTCCTAGCCAAGGTCCTGTCCTTGTTACTGGTGCTACTGGTGGCGTGGGTGCTGTTGCAGTGTGGCTGCTATCCAATCTAGGGTTTGAAGTTACGGCGTCAACAGGGAAGTTAGCTGCAACCCCTTGGCTTACTGCTTTGGGAGCGACCAGCGTGATAAATCGAGATACGATCTCTGGGCCAACCAAAAGGCCAATGCTAAAAACTGAATGGGCGGCGGTGGTTGATACAGTTGGCGGAGACACGTTATCTAATGCGTTAAAAGCGGTGCAATATGGGGGAAGTGTTGCTTGTTGCGGTATGGCGGGTAGCACAGAGCTAAATACCAGCGTTTTTCCGTTTATTATTCGCGGCATAAATTTGATGGGAATTGATTCTGTTGAGCTGCCTCTAGAAGTGAAAATTGATATTTGGCGTATGTTAGCCAGCGAATGGAATTTTAGAGAAACAGGTGTTTTAGAAGGTTTGCTCTGTAAGCCTATCACGTTGTACGGAGTGGCTGATGCGCTGGAAACCGTTTTGGATGGTAAGCATCAAGGGCGTTATTTGGTTTCGATAGGCGGTGGGGCCTAATCCCGTCGCAGTCGGTCAGATACCGCAATGGGTGATGGGTATCTGAATACAATAATGTAGGTAGAAAACAAGAACGTTAGTATTGCTGTTGCCTGTATCACCATGGATGCTTCGTCTCCGATAAAATGAAGAGAGCTCGCGATATAGGCTATTAGTAGAGAGAATTCACTGGTTTGTCCAAGTCTGAAACCCACTTCCCAAGATAAGCTTTTTTCCTCCCCCGTTTTGCGCAAAAGAAATGAGTAAACTGTTGGTTTTAAAATTAATACAGCGGCTGCAAGCAGTGATGCAGGGATGATAATATCGCTAAGCAAGGTCAGGTTGAAGTTTGCTCCAATCGTAAAAAAGAACAGAATTAAAAAGAAATCCCTGAGGGGTTTTAGGTTGATGGCAATATATTGTGCAATGGGACTGTTTGCGAGGCTAATCCCAGCGATAAAGGCACCAATTTCTAAGGATAGTTGAAAGTGCTCTGCCATCACTGCGAGCCCAAGGCACCAGCCTATGGCGAGAAGGAAAATATATTCGTGGAAGCGATCGAAGCGGCGGAATAGGGGAAGCATTACCCATCGAACAAAGCCCATAGCAAATAGGATTAATGCTGGTAAAGCGGCGAGTAATTGCATTATTTGAGCTGGATTTTCTATACTGGTGGCATCGCCACTGCCGACACTGTTGCCGCTGTTGAGCACTATCAGTACGATTATGGCGAGAATGTCTTGTAGTAGTAATATCGAAATAAGTATTTCGCCCGTATGTTTGTGATGAAGTACGGTGGTAGGTAATAATTTTATGCCGATGATGGTACTTGAAAAAGTAGTGGCGATTCCGATTATTGAGCTTTCCATAAAATTAAAACCAAACAAGTAACTTATGCTGAATCCAGTAAGGCCAAGAGCTAGGGCGCTTAGAATGGCCACTAATGCGGTTTTTGATAGAAGCTGAAGGAAGTTTCTTGGTTGTAAATCGAGCCCAAGTAGAAACAGTAAAAACATGATGCCAATATGCCCAATTTCTTCAAGGGTCTTGGCGTCTTTAACGAGCTCAAAACCATAAGGGCCAAATAATACACCAAGTACAATGTACGCGACGATAAGAGGCTGGCGAGTGAATAGTGCAAAAGAAGCTAAAACACCTGCTCCGCTAAAAATAAGGAATATGGAAAATATTAAGGACTCGTTTCCCATAAGACGATTAGCTTACCTTTTAGTGAGTTTGAGTTCAGGGCTGTGTTTAGAGGTAAGTTTAGCAAAAAATAAGAAGGTATGAGGAATATGAGGGAAGGATGTTGGTATCGGCAAGATTGTCGATACCATAATTGAACGAGGGCCCTCTTAAAGCGTACCCTGTCGTGGGTTAGGGACGGCGATTATATATAGGTTTCTTTTCCAATACATCGGACTGATAATCAACTGAGATAGCGCTAAAGCTTGCTAAAGCTTCTTCGATATTTTTATCGGATCTTAAAGCGTATGCGTTAAATCCGCAGCGCTCCATAAAGCGTAATTGATCCCTCAGAACGTCACCAACAGCTCGAATCTCTTTTTGGTAGCCATAGCGCTCGAATAACAAGCGCGCAATGCTATACCCGCGTCCATCGCCAAATTTAGGGAAGTTAATAGCGATTAGGTCAATGTTATTGAGCTCTTGGTGGAATAGCTCTGGTTCGTCGGAACCTTGCAATAGAACGCCGACTTTACCTGTTCTCGCGATAAGCGATGATTTGTTCTCTAGCCAAAAAGCAAGTTCAACAATAATGTTCGCGCTAGCGTCGGTAGAGACTAAATCTTGTTCTGGGTTGTTGATAGAAATCCACTGATCTTCAATGATTTCTCTTTTCTTAATTATTTTTGGCATAAACCTTCTCCTTAAACGGTGCCATACCAATGCGTTGGTAAGTCATTAAGAAGGTTTCACCTTCTATTCTGCTGTCGATATAGAACCGGATGATGGTTTCCACAACATCCGCTACGTCGCCTTCGTTAAATGAAGGCCCGATGATTTTGCCCACATTTGCGCCAAATCCTGCATCACCACCAAGGGATACTTGATAGAATTCTTTGCCTTTTTTGTCAACACCCAAAATACCAATGTTGCCAACATGGTGGTGGCTGCAGGCATTCATGCAACCCGATATATTGAGGGATATTTCACCGATATCATAAACAAAGTCGTAATCATCGAATCGCTTTTGTATTTGATCTGCGATAGGCAGTGACTTTGCATTTGCTAGGGCGCAGAAATCGCCGCCTGGGCAGCAAATGATATCGTTAATAGTATGGATGTTTGCTGTTGCAAAACCGTGTGTTTGCAGTGTATTCCAGAGTTCAAAAAGATCTTCTTGTTTGACGTCAGCAAGTACAATGTTTTGATTGTGAGTGTTTCTAACTTCACCAAAGCTGTACTTGTCTGCAAGGTCAGCAATAATGTCCAACTGGTTATCAGTCACATCACCAGGGGCTACACCGGTTGGTGAAAGTGAAAGAGTGACTATTTGATAGCCTGCTTTTTTATGTTCGTTAGTGTTCTGGCGAAGCCAAATTGAGAATGCGCCGTTTTCTTTTTTTGCTTCTATAAATGAGGTAGGGTTGTTTTCTAGAGTTTCATAAGCAGGTTCTGGAAAATAGCTCTGCATCTGCTTAACTTCGGCATCGGGAAGGTCTAGTGCACCATCACGAAGATGCTGCCATTCCTCGTCTACTTTTTTACCAAATACTTCCGGAGTTAGCGCCTTTACTAAAATCTTGATTCTAGCTTTATACTTGTTGTCTCGACGCCCGTAGCGGTTATAAACACGCAACGTGGCTTCAAGATAGGAGAGCAAGTCCTTCGGAGCCAAAAATGGCTTGATTAGTGAGCCTGCGAGGGGTGTACGCCCCAGGCCACCGCCAACAAATACTTCGAATCCGATTTCGCCAGCATCATTTTTGATGATACGTAAACCAACATCGTTAAAGCGAATTGCCGCTCTGTCTTCATCCGTAGCTGCCGTTACCGCAATTTTAAATTTACGGGGTAAATAGGCAAATTCAGGGTGAAGTGTTGACCACTGACGAATAATTTCACAATAAGGGCGCGGATCTGTTATTTCATTGGCAGTAGCACCGGCAAATTGATCGGTTGTCGTGTTACGAATGCAGTTGCCGCTTGTTTGTACCGCGTGCATTTGAACGCTTGCTAACTCAGCTAGGATGTTAGGGACATTCTCCATTGAAGGCCAGTTGAACTGAACATTCTGCCGGGTACTGATATGGGCGTAGCCTTTGTCGTAAGTGCGAGCGATATGCGCAAGCTTGCGAACTTGTTCAGTGTTTAACATGCCGTACGGAACGGCAACACGTAAGAGGGGGGCGTGGCGTTGCACATAAAGGCCATTCTGAAGTCTGAGTATTAAAAACTCGTCTTCAGATAATTCGCCTTTAAAAAAACGCTGAGTTTGATCGCGATATTGTTCTACGCGCTCATTCAATAATTCTTGGTCATACTCTTTATAAGCGTACATATTCACTTCTCTTACATACTGATTTGGCAAACTAAATCCGATACAGCAACACACAGGCGCTGCGAAGGCGTGAAGGGTACCAGTATGTTTTTAGGCTGAAAAGAAATTTTTCGATATATGGCCATATCTAAGCGGTATTTTAAGGAGATTCATAATAACCCTTGCCTAGGTGTGGGTATTTTGGGGTGAGATTTACCTCAGACGTCAATATTTGCCCATCGACGGCGTCGCCATTGATAAGATAACCCAACCGCCACTAATAGCCTTTGCAGTAACTGTAGGACCCATATACTGAACAAACCATAGCCAAGAATTGGCCCAAAGACAAAGGCAGCAGGTAGGAACAGGAGCCACTGGGTAGCGATGGTTATCTTCATTACGGTTTTAGAATCGCCAGCGCCTAATAACGTATGCATTAGTACTAGCCCGGCGGCATCCACACCAATAAAGAGCGCTGACAATTGAAGTGGGGTGCGGCCTAGCTCGATTAGTGCTGGCTCGTGTAGGAATACCCCCAGAGCAAAATCAGGAAAGAAGAATAGAGGGAGTGATATCGTCGTTAGCATGATTATCGCGAGTACGGTGACATCCTTCCCCCATTGGTAGGCATCATCTTTGTCTCCGCGTCCAAGTGCTTGGCCAACCAGTGATGCGGCGCCCAGTCCCAGGCCCATGGATGGAAGAATTAAGAATAAAACAAAGGTAATCAACACATGAACCACAGACAGCTCAGCTGTGCCTATTTGGCCAACGATCCAAAACAATGCGGTAAGCCCGGCTGCAAAAAAGAATTGTTGCAGTGATGCAGGAAAGGACAGCTTAAACATAGTATTGAGTTCTTGGGTGGTAGGGAGCTTTGCAAGAAATCCCGATGGGCGAGAATACATATAACATTGTAGGAAATATAAAAGACTTGCGATAAATAAGGCGAGGGTCGTGCCAAGCCCTGCGCCAGGTACCCCTAATTCGGGCAAACCAAACGCACCAAAAATAAAACCGTAACTAAGCACGGCATTACTCACATGCATAACAATGAGGGTTCTCATGTACACCATTGAGCGGTTGATGCCGTTCCAATAACCCCGAAAGCTAAAATTAAGCCCTAGTGCAAGTATCCCAGGTACCCGAGTAGTAAAGTATTCTGAGCTTGCTGCCGCAACAAGGGGGTCGCTGGATAAAAGCTGCATAAATGGCGTTGATGCGAGAAAGAAAAATGCCATTAAAGGGACGGAAATGATAAAGGCTAAGACAAGCCCTGAGTTCAAGGGAATTGCGAACTTGGTATGGTCCCCTTCACCTTTGCGTCTCGCAACGGTGGCTTGAACAGCGCTACCAAGGCCGAGGGCCAATGAGGCGGCTAAAAAAGCGGCGTAACTGCCGAGGCCAACGGATGCAAGGGCTACACTGCCAAGTTTACCAACAAAATACGCGTCAACGAGATTCAAAATGCTTTGAGATACCATACCTCCCATGATGGGTAGAGAGATGGCAAAAATGCGTTGAGTGCGTGCTTTTGTTGGTATCATTGATTTCCTATTCTGGGTCGTACCCCAGGTTTGGCGATAACCATCGCTCTGCTTCGTTAAGGGTTATGCCTTTGTTTGCTGCATATTGCTCAACTTGATCTTTATTGATTTTTCCAACAGGGAAATATGTGGCTTCTGGATTTGCAAAATACCATCCACTAACTGCAGCAGTAGGGTACATCGCAAAGTGTTCCGTTAGCACTACGTTCGTGTTGTTATCAGCATCAAGTAGAGAAAATAACGAGGCTTTTTCTGTGTGATCTGGGCAGGCAGGGTAGCCTGGTGCAGGTCGGATTCCTTGGTATTTTTCTTTAATTAATGCTTCGTTATCGAGGGTTTCATTCGAAACATAACCCCAGATATCCTTTCGAACCTGTTCATGCATGTATTCTGCAAATGCTTCTGCCAATCGGTCGGCAATGGCTTTGAGCATGATAGCGTTATAGTCGTCATGATCTGCTTCAAATACCTTAACTTGTTCGTCAACCCCTTGGCCGGTGCTAACAATAAAACCACCAATATAATCAGTGATATTCGTATTAGCCGGAGCGATGAAGTCTGAAAGGCTGCGCGCCGGTTTACCCTTAAATTTATCTTCTTGTTGACGTAGGTGGAATAACGTTTCGATTACGTCACCGGAGTCGTTGTACACTTCAATAGCATCGTTTTCATTGGTATTAGCAGGCCAAATACCAATAACGCCATCGGTTGTTAGCCAATTCTCTGCAACGATTTTTTTAATCATCGCTTGAGCTTCGTTATAGAGATTGGTTGCGGCTTCTCCGACTTTTTCATCATTGAAAATCGCTGGAAACTTGCCAACAAGGTTCCAGGAGATGAAAAATGGTGTCCAATCAACATAATCTAGCAAATCAGCAATGTTAACGTTACTGATTTTCTTTACACCAAGAAAGTTAGGCTTCTTAATGTTGGCTTTTGGCCAATCAATTACAAACTTTTGTTTTTGTGCTGCTTCGATTGAAAGAAAGTTACGCTTCTTGGCACTTCTTGCTCTACGCTCTCGAACAGTTTGATACTCTTCTTTTCGCGCCTGAATAAAGTCATCTCTTAAATCGTTACTCAGTAACGATGATGCAACCCCAACGCTTCGAGATGCATCGGAAACGTAGATAACGGGTCCGTTGCTATATTCTGGCTCAACCTTTACTGCAGTGTGGGCTTTTGATGTTGTAGCACCCCCGATAAGGATGGGTAAATCAAAGTTCTGCCGCTGCATTTCTTTTGCGACATTCACCATTTCATCAAGTGATGGTGTGATTAATCCACTTAGTCCAATAATATCGACATTGTGTTTTTTGGCTTCCGCCAAAATAGTTTCTGTTGGTACCATAACCCCGAGATCAATAATCTCGTAGTTGTTACATTGCAGCACAACACCCACGATATTTTTTCCGATATCATGTACGTCACCCTTTACGGTGGCCATGAGTATCTTGCCTTTAGTTTGGATAGTATCGCCTTTTTCGGCGTCAATAAAAGGCAGTAAATGTGCAACGGACTGTTTCATTACGCGTGCACTTTTTACCACCTGTGGCAAAAACATCTTACCGTCACCAAAGAGATCACCAACAACATTCATGCCATCCATTAAAGGACCTTCAATAACATGGATGGGCTTATCTGCTTCTAATCGAGCCTCTTCAGTGTCTTCAATGATGAATTGTGTGATGCCTTTTACGAGGGCGTGTTCTAGTCGCTTATTGACGGGCAGTGTACGCCATTCTAAGGTTTCTTCTTTTTTGACGATACCATCACCACGATATTTCTCGGCGAGTTCCAGCAAATTGTCTGTGCCTTCAGGGGTGCGATTGAGAATGACGTCTTCAACTGCATCCCTAAGCTCTTCGGAAATGTCAGCGTATATAGCAAGTTGTCCAGCGTTAACGATACCCATGGTGAGGCCGGATTTTATTGCATGGTATAAAAATGCGGCGTGAATTGCTTCGCGCACGGGGTTGTTCCCTCTAAAGGAGAAGGAAACGTTACTAATACCGCCTGATGTTTTTGCGTAAGGCAGATTATCTTTTATGTACTGACACGCGTTAATGAAGTCCACACCGTAGTTGTTGTGTTCTTCAATGCCGGTAGCAACCGCAAATACATTTGGATCAAAAATAATATCTTCGGGTGGAAAGCCAATTTTCATGAGCACGTCATAGGAGCGCTGGCATATTTGAGCTTTCCGCTCTTCAGTATCGGCCTGACCGTCAGTATCAAAGGCCATCACAATAATGGCTGCACCGTAAGCACGGCAAAGTTCGGCCTTCTCGATAAACTCCTTTTCGCCTTCTTTAAGACTAATGGAGTTTACTACGCCTTTTCCTTGAATACATTTTAGACCAGCTTCAATGATGTCCCATTTGGATGAGTCGATCATGATTGGGACGCGGCAAATGTCGGGTTCCATACCGATCAAATTTAAAAATGTGATCATGGCATTTTTGGAATCAAGCATGCCTTCATCCATGTTGATATCGATGATTTGCGCACCGTTCTCAACTTGGTCTCTTGCTACATCCAATGCTTCTTCAAATTTCTCCTCGAGGATAAGGCGTTTAAATCGCGCGGAGCCCGTTACATTGGTTCGTTCACCAACGTTAACAAACAAGGAATCTGAGTCTACAGTGAAGGGCTCTAGTCCGCTAAGGCGCATTGCCGGTTCAATGGTCGGTGCTATACGTGTATCTACCTGCTCAACACGGTCTGCGATTGCGCGAATGTGAGCAGGGGAAGTACCGCAACATCCGCCAATGATATTGACTAACCCGCTGTCGGCAAATTCGCCAACGATGTCTGCCATTTCTTTAGCCGTTTGATCATACTCGCCAAATTCATTAGGCAAACCAGCGTTAGGGTGAGCGCTGACCAAACAAGACGATTTAGTTGAGAGCTCATGAATATAGGGGCGTAGTTGATCTGCCCCCAGTGCACAGTTTAACCCAATGCTTAGAGGCTTGGCATGGCAGAGAGAGTTATAGAATGCTTCCGGTGTTTGTCCGGATAAGGTTCTGCCGCTGCTGTCGGTAATGGTGCCAGAAATCATAATAGGCAGTTCATAACCAACCTCTTTGAAGTGGCGTTGAACGGCAAAGACGGCAGCTTTGGCATTCAGCGTATCAAATACCGTTTCAATAAGGATGATGTCAGATCCGCCGTCCACGAGACCTTTAACAGATTCACTATAGTCCTCTACCAGCTCGTCAAACGTAATGTTACGTAGCGCGGGGTTTTCTACGGAGGGTGACAGTGATGTGGTTTGACTCGTGGGACCTATAACACCGGCAACAAATCGAGGTTTATTGGGTGTTTTTTGAAGGTATTCATCTGCGGCCTGGCGAGCTATCTCAGCACCTTTTTTATTGATTTCATAAGCAAGGTGTTGCAAACCATAGTCAGCTTGTGAAACCTGTGTGCCATTAAAGGTATTAGTTTCTAGTATATCGGCACCGGCGTCGAGGTATTCGGTGTGGATGTCCTTGATGATCTGAGGTTGGGTAATACACAACAAATCGTTATTGCCCTTGAGGTCCTTATGATGATCGGCCAACTCTTTTCCGCGATAATCTGCTTCCTCAAGTTTATACCCTTGAATCATGGTGCCCATTGCACCATCTAACACAAGAATACGTTGAGCAAGAAGTTCGTGAAGTTGCTTTATTGAGTTGTCTCTAGGGTTCATTCTTAGGGCCTTTTAGTGAATTACCGGCGAAGTGTAGCAAATTCATTCAGGGAATGCTGGCTTTGAAAGCCAAAAACATCAATCTATATCAAAATAAGTTGATATAGATTGGTCGCGTGATTTACTAGTGCTGTTGTAGGTGGTACATTTGAATGAAAACTTGACTCGATTAGTTGGTTTTTAACAGGCAAAGGGATACTATTGCCGAATTACTGGAACGACTGGATATTGGCATGAGTGAAACTTATTTAACGATTACAGACAGTGCGCAAGAATATTTACTAGAGCTGCTAGAAAAGCAGGATGCCCCTGGTATGGGAGTGCGTATTTTTGTAGAAAAGCCTGGTACACCATCCGCCGAATGTTGCATGGCATATACCACCGCTGAAGACGCACAAGAATCTGATAAGTTACAGCAATTGAATGGTTTTCAAGCACACATAGAGGAAATCAGTGTTCCTTATCTAGTAGATGCTGTGATTGACTATTCAAAGGATCGGATGGGTGGTCAGTTAACCTTTAAAGCGCCTAAGTCTAAAATGGCCTCGCTTCACGAGAATGCAACGGTTGAAGATCGTATCAACTATTATTTGCAAACAGAAATTAACCCGCAGTTAGCTTCTCACGGTGGGAACATTCAATTAAACCAATTGATTGAAGACGACACGGTTGCTGTTCTTGAATTTGGCGGCGGCTGCCAAGGTTGTGGTCAGGCTGATGCGACGATGACCGAAGGTGTAGAAAAAACATTGTTGGAAAGGATTCCTGAACTTAAACGTGTAACTGATGTGACGGATCATACCGTTCGTGAAAATGCATTTTATAAGTAGATTGTATTAATAGGTGCTTGTCATGAATATCTAGAACGCATAACTATGGTTCATGGTTATCGTTTATAGCTATTTTTTATATGAACAAGCGCCCATAAAAAAGGCTCCCGAAAAGGGGGCCTTTTTTATGGGCGCTTCTTTGTAGATTAAGCTAAAGTGAGGTGAAAGAAAATTGATTGGTTTGTGGATGGTCTAGTTGAGGGCGAGGTTATTAGTAGGAAATTATTTGTGTCTGTAGATCAGCAGCCTTCGGCTCCGATTCATTTTGTGCTAGCTGCACTAAGCGGAGTGGTTAATGCGGGGCAGGATATTGGACCTCTCTTATCAGAAGCAAACATACCACTTAACCTTATTAATGAGCCTAAGACACGGGTTAGTTCTCGTCAGTTTTCCCAATTGGTACACAAGGTAACGGAGCAGCTTGGGGATGAATTTTTAGGGCTCGCAGACAAAAAAGCTCCCTTGGGTACTTTTGAATTAATGGCTTTCAGTGTAATTCATTGTGGCAATTTACGAGAAGCGATTATTAGGGCGTGTCGGTTTTATACGCTTATGATAGGGTCGCCACATTTTGAATTAGATATCAATAATGCCAAAGCGTACCTAATGGTGAAAGTAGCCACTGACACCCGGCAAACACATCAATTTGTTGTGGAGGCAGTTTTTACCGCAGTTCATCGTTTTATTTGTTGGTTGGTCGATAAAAAAGTAGAAATCCATGAAGCTGGCTTTCATTATCCCGCGCCGATACATGAGCAAGAATACCCTTTGTTATTTGGCAAAAAGATTAAATTTTCATGTTCTCAAAGTTACCTGTGTTTTGATAAAGATTACTTATTAATGCCGATTATGCAAAATCAAAAAACATTAAATGAATTCATGCGCTATGCACCTTATGGCTTTTTACTTCCCCCTCAGTTTGCAGATAGTGTGACTCGGCGTATTCGCCATGAATTAATCAATGTTGAGCGTGTTACATTCCCAACTTTGGAGGCCTTGTCTTATACGCTTCACACTACGCCTTCGACATTGAGTCGCCGCCTTCGTGAAGAAAATACTTCTTACCAGCAAATTAAGGATGCCATTCGCCGTGATATTGCTATTCACCACCTCACAACATCAACTATACCTATCAGCGAAATATCTGAATTGCTAGGTTATCAAGATGTGTCAATTTTTCATCGAGCTTTTAAGAAGTGGGCTGGGGTTACCCCCGGAGCATATCGGTTGTCACCATCTGGCGATGATTTAAACGAATAAGTCACTGCGGTTGATGTGATATGTCATTGTTCGTTTTTGGTAGATGATTAACACTCGTGTAATGCAAATCTAAGCGTAAGTAGTGACCTTAAGCAAAACACCTGAAAGGCATCATGACATGAGTGACTATCAACAATATTTTAATGAAACCCACAATATTGCTCGTCAATCGACGAAGCAATTCGTTAAAAAACATATTTTGCCTCATATAGATCAATGGGAAGAAGACGGTGCATTCCCGCGGGATTTATATGAGAAAGCGGGGGAATCAGGTTTGCTGGCCGTTGGTTATCCCGAGGAGCTGGGTGGTGTTGCAGAAAACGACGTATTTATGCAAGTTGCCATTAGTGAAGAATTAATGCGTTCGACATCCGGCGGGTTAGTTGCAAGCTTGGGGTCCCTTCATATTGCGTTACCTCCCATTGCAAAATGGGCAACGCCATCGGTTAAAAATAAAGTGGTTGAATCGGTACTGGCAGGAAAGAAAATATCTGCGTTAGCCATCACGGAGGCGAGTGGTGGCTCTGATGTTGCTAATATTCAAACACGAGCCGTAAGGGAGGGGGATTATTATCGGGTAAATGGCAGTAAGACATTTATTACCAGCGGAATTAGAGCCGATTATTATACGGTTGCTGTAAGAACGGGCGGTGATGGTCATGGTGGAATAAGCTTACTGCTTATTGAAAAAGGTACAAAAGGTTTTACCACTGGACGAAACCTTAAAAAAATGGGGTGGCGTGCAAGTGATACAGCAGAATTGTTTTTTGACGATGTGCTGGTTCCAGTTGAAAACCTTATTGGTGTTGAAAATGCCGGTTTTTTTGCGATTATGTCTAACTTTTTAAGTGAACGATTATCACTGTGTATTATGGCATATATGACGGCGCAAATGGCCTATGAGGCAGCATTAGCTTATGTGAAAGAGCGAGAAGCTTTTGGAAGGCCTATTGGTAAGTTTCAAGTGATTCGCCATAAGCTAGTTGATATGGCAACGGAAATAGAAATAGCTCGGGAGTATACTTATCGTGCTGCGGCAAAAATGGATGCAGGAGAATCGCCGATAAAAGAGGTGTCAATGGCGAAAAACTTTGCAACAGAAGTGAGTAATCGAGCCACCCATGAAGCGGTTCAGATTTTTGGTGGCATGGGGTTCATGCAAGAATCTTTGGTTGAAAGGTTGTATCGTGATAATCGAATTCTTTCTATTGGTGGTGGTACTACTGAAATCATGAAAGAGTTGATTGCGAAACAAATTGGGTTGTAGGGAGGGGCTCAAATGAAAGATCGTAGAATTAACATTGATTGCTATTTAGTCTACGATCTTTTTTGTATCTGAATTTAAACTGCGGCGTGCTTTTTTAATTCATTCATAAAAAATGCAATTTGCGTAGAGAATTTTTTCTTTGCAGCGATGGTATTTATTAGATCGCCAAGAAGTCCATATTTAAGTTCATAATGTACTTCGAAGCTCACAATTGCTGTGTCACCGTTTTTACGTACTTCCCAGATAACATAAGATGCGGGATCAATTGGGTCACTAGCATCGTCTATCACGTAGGTGTAACTGTTACCTTTATTCCATTCGGTTATGCGTTCAACAATATATCCATCATCGGGCAAGTCACAATGACGAGTCATTCCAGGCTCTTGGCGTTTGTCATTGGTGTAATGTGTAGCCAGTACCGTTGATGTCCAACTCAGGTTGTTAAAATCTGAGATGATCTCCCATGCTTTTCGTTTTGACGTGTTAACTTCTACTTCGTAATAGAGTTTAGTCATTCCTGGTGTAGCGCTATCAGAGGCGATAACGCTGTTGGGTTTCATGTGTGAGCTCATTTCAGATTTCATGGTTGTGTCTGCGTTAGTGCAACCGTTTATCGTCGCGAGTAGGAGAAGACTCCAGCATGTGCGTCGTATGAGAGTGATACTTTTATTCATGTCGGTGTTTCCAGCAGTAAGTTAGTTATTAGGTTGTTTTGCCCTTATTTGTGATTAGACGAAGCTAGCTTAGCTGGTCCCTATTTGTTAGTGTATCTATAAATATGCTTATGGGTGGTTCATATATAGACCATGGAGAACTGGGACGATTTTAGAGTTTTTTTTAATGTTGCAAGGCGGGGATCTATTAGACAAGCCGCCAAAGCACTTAATGTAAGTCATTCAACAGTGCTTAGGCGGATTGATAGCTTGGAGTCGCAGCTAGAGGTTAGGCTTTTTGAACGTTTGCCTAGTGGGTATCATTTAACCCAGGCTGGGGAAGATGTGTTTGCCGAGATGGCAGTGGTGAAAGGTAAGATTGACGGCGTTAGCCGTTTGATTCTTGGGCGTGATACGATTTTGAAAGGTAAGGTGCGGGTTACCATGCCTGATGTTTTTGGTATTCCTTTTCTGGTTCCTCATTTGGCCTCATTTCATAAGTTGCATCCAGGTATTGATTTGCAAGTGGATGAAACCTACCACCCGAATGACCTCAATGCCCGCGAAGCTGATATTGGTATCAGTTTGACAAAAAAACCTCCGGTGGATTTGGTAGGTCGAAAGCTTGGTGAAATGATGATGGCGGCGTACTGTACACAAGATTATCGGCAGCAGCATCACCCTGAGACAGAAAACTCTACTGCTGAATGGATTGGTTGGAATAAGAATCCAAACTGGGTTAAGAAAAGCCCCTTTCCACATTTATCTGTTTTTGGATGTTTTGAACGGGTGCCTGTGCAAATTGCTTGTGCAGTTAATGGGGTTGGAGTCGGTTTGCTGCCATGTTTCTTGGCGGATAAGGAACCAGGGTTAGTGCGATTATCAAAACCTGAATACCTCAGTGATATATGGGTTGTATATCATGTTGAATTACGCACAACCGCAAGGGTTCGTTGTGTTCGAGATTTTATCGAAAATCTTTTTGTTAAAGAATATCCAAAAGGTTGAGGTTGGTTCTGCAACGAGGGGGATTAGTTTGCGTTAAGAGATGCCCCGGTGCTCCCGTTTATTTTTGCGCCTCGAATACGAAGCTGGCTTTTAGCCCACCAAGGTTAGATGGATTTAGTAACAATTCGGCATCGTGGTAGTTGGCTCCTTGTTGTACGATCGATAGCCCTAAGCCGCTGCCGGGTTGACCAGATCCGCTAATCCTAAAGAAGCGGTCGAGTACTTTGTCACAAAGAGTATCCGGTATTCCTGGCCCAGAATCTTCTATGGTGATATGGGGGTGATCGTTTTCGATAAAGCAACGCAAGCAGATTGTTCCACCGGAGGGAGTGTATCGTATGGCATTATCGAGTAAATTGGATATTGATCGGATAAGCAAGGTCTCATCGGCTTGGACAATGTATTTTTCGTTCTGAATTTTGTCGATGGTGTTATTGTTTTCTTTAATATCTAATGAAAAGCGTTGTTTTTTATGCTCTGCTTTTGATACCAGTTGGTCGTAGCACTCATAGCAAATGCTCCGCAAATCTATGCGGGTTTTGGGTTCAATTGAGGCTTCCGCACGGCTTAACGCTAGTAGTTGGTTGACTAAATGTGATAGCTGCAGTGCTGCTTTTTTAATGTTAAGTAGTGATGCTGTATGTTCATGATTGTCGGATGTTTCAAGCAAATCGTCTACATGTATTAGGAGGGCTGCTAATGGGTTTTTAAACTCGTGGGCCGCATCGCTTGCAAAGCGATTTTCTCGCTGATAAGAAGTGCTGAGCCGGGTGAATAATTCATTGAGTGCGTGTTTTAACTCGATGATTTCTGAGGGTGTGTTAGGGATTTCTGATGATTCAAGGGAGTCGTATTCTTGTTTTTTTACATGTGTAACAAGTTGGTGTAGTGGTTTAAAGCCGCTACGAATCAATAACCAAACCGTTAAGGCAAAGAGCGGAATGAATATTAGCAATGGCAGAACATGATCCCTGGATATGTTATGGACAAGTTCTGTTCGAATGTCGTCACGCTCCCCAACTATCATCCAGAAAGGGTCTTTTTCTGAAAAAAGGGTGAAGGTTCTCCAGTGTTTTCCGTCAACGACGTCGTCACGGAACCCTTGTTCGAATATGAAAGGTGGGGTTGTATGTATGTTGGTGGATTTAAGAAGTAACTTTTTATCTACACTCCAAATTTGGAAGAATAATTTTTTTTCATATTTGTGCCCTAACGGTGTAGCTGCTTCTGTAAAGTCACTTAAGCTAGCATCTTTTTTCGCTAGGGCATTTAACAAGTTTTGTTTGTTTTCTTGAATGGCTTCTAATGTTAATAAACCATTTAGTACCCGCGCGGTTTGAACTAAGCTGGCGTCAAAGAGTTCATCTACTTCTTTTCTTGCGTCTAAATAGACAAGTATGGAAGAGATAAACATAAGTAATGATAAGGAAACCAACAGACGTTGTGTTATCCGTGATGTCAGTGAGTATTTAGTTTTCATTTAGGCGGTAACCAATTCCACGAATGGTTGCAATCAAGCGAGAATCAAGTTTTTTTCGAAGATTGTGAATATGCACCTCAATGGCATTACTAGAAATGTCACCTTCCCACCCATAAATGATATCTTCGAGATGTTGGCGAGTGAGTATGCGACCAGGGTGGTTCACAAACTCTAGAATCAGAGCATACTCACGCCGGCTTAATACAACTAAGTCGCCATCAAGCCATACTTCCATGGATGAGGTGTCTAGTTTAATTCGACCCTGTTCGATGACGCTTGTATTTTGGCCTAATGAACGTCGACTTAGGGCGCGTATTCTTGCTTTTAACTCCATTAATTCGAAGGGTTTTACAAGATAATCATCTGCTCCAGCATCGAGTCCAGCGACTTTGTCTTGCACTGTGTCTCTGGCTGTTAATACCAAGGTTGGAACGGCACATTTTTCTCTGCGTAAAGCGGTTAACACCTCAACACCATCCATGGAGGGGAGGCCTAGGTCTAATATAACCAAATCGAATTCTTCGTTAAGCGCTGCACTGAGGGCTAGCTTTCCATCGGTAAGCCATTCTACGGTATAAGCCTCTTTTTGAAGGGCTTTACAGATACCTCCACCAAGCAATTCGTCATCTTCTACTAGCAGTATTCTCATTGGCTACTCGTGTTTTACACGCCTGTTTTACATTGATTTTAGACTATCACAACGAAGTAACGAAGCCGATGGGTGATTTCTTATGGAGTGTTTCAATTTTTAAGGTTCCCATAAGAAAACAAAGAGGTTTCACTTCGCGTGGAATCTTATCAGCAAGAAGGTGATTCAGCTGCAGCGGATATGGATGCGCTAATCCTGCAAATAAATTATAAGGTTGCATTTTAGTGATCGCGAAATATAGGCACAAAGCATCAATGTATAAACGACAATACGTATTAAAAGCCTGCGCTGATAGGTTGGTTAAATGAGGTGATTCGTTTAGGGGCGCTAATTTATTTGGATTTTTTATCTAAAAATATATATGGTGTGCGAGCTGTTTATTTGGCGATTGGATAAATGGAAGCTTAATGTAATTTTAACAGGGAATAAAAATATGTATCGTAAGTTAATAAGTGCTTTGTTTGTTATTGCAATTTTAACCGTGAGTGGTTGTGCCACTAATCTTTATCCCGGTGGTGCGACACCTTCAGGCATGTTGATCTCAAGCACAACAGCTACATCACAGGCACTGTCACTTAATACAGATTCAACTATTAATCCAAGTAAAGTTGGGGAAGCATCCGCAGCTGCATTCCTTGGCTTATTTGGCTTTGGTAATTCATCGGTAACCGCTGCAATGATTGATGGTGGTATTACCACTGTTCACCATGTTGATTATAGAAATACGTCGGTACTTTCAGGGTTGTTTTTACAAACAACGACCATTGTGTACGGTGAGTAACGTTTGGATTAAATAAAATCAAGGGCTGGGAGGTTTATTCCTCGCAGCTCTTGATTTTAATATAACGGAAAGGTTATTAACGACGAGCTGGCAATATATCTTTAAGCTTTTCTCGCATGGCTCTTACGGACTTTTCGGTGGTTTCCCAATCGATACATGCATCAGTAACAGATACGCCGTATTCCATTTCTGCAAGATTTGACTTGAGTTTCTGGTTGCCCCAGTTAATGTTGCTTTCAACCATAAGCCCAATGATAGTCTTGTTACCGTCTACGATTTGATTGCTAACGTTCTCCATAACAAGTGGCTGCAATGCAGCATCTTTGTTCGAATTTGCGTGACTGCAATCAACCATGATATTTGTATTAACACCCGCTTTTGTCAGGGCCTGTTCCGCAATGGCAACGTTAACAGAATCGTAGTTAGGTTTGCTATTGCCGCCACGAAGCACGATATGACCATAAGGGTTGCCTTCCGTATTAATGACGGATACTTGGCCTTCCTGATTGATGCCTAAAAAGCTGTGGGGGCTGGACACTGACTGTAAGGCATTGGTTGCAACAGTCAACCCACCGTCGGTGCCGTTCTTAAAGCCGATAGCATTTGATAAGCCACTGGCCATTTCGCGGTGAGTTTGTGATTCGGTGGTTCTAGCGCCAATCGCAGACCAACTAATCGCATCTTGTAAATACTGAGGTGAGATTGGATCGAGAGCTTCGGTTGATAGCGGTAGACCTTCTTCTGCTAAATCAATCAATAGCTTTCTAGCAATATGAAGGCCTTCTTCTACTTCAAAGGTGTCATTCAAGTGAGGATCGTTTATTAATCCTTTCCAACCAACAGTAGTACGTGGTTTTTCAAAATAAACCCGCATAACCAGTAGCAAAGAGTCTTGGACCTCGTCTGAAAGTGCTTTAAGACGTTTTGCATAGTCTTTCGCAGCATCAACATCATGGATAGAGCAGGGGCCTATTACTAAAAATAGCCGGTGATCCTTGCCATCCAGAATGTCCATTACAGCCTGACGGCCAGCTAAAACAGACGCTTTGGCTGCATCAGACATAGGGACTTTTGCTTTTAGTTGATCAGGGGTAATCAGTACTTCTTGTGATTTGACGTGTAAATTATCGATGTTGCTTTCGGACATTGCTAATAGATCCTTTAACCGGGGCAGTTTTGGCCCAGTGTTTAATAAATTTTGGGTAACATGTGCATTCTAACCGAAATTTACGATACAGTGCATATCAATTCTCACCCTATGATAATCACCTTAGCCGATACCTAATTGATAACCTAATGACTTACGATTTACTTCAGATTTCACCTGAATTTGCTCATATATTAGCCACTGACGTGGTAATTACCCCGAATAGACGAATTTCCGCTTGGCTAAATCGACAGTTGGACCATCTTAACACTCAAAAGCATGCTACTGGTGAGGCGTGGCAATCCATCAATATCATTCCTTTGTCGACCTGGTTAGATAATCTGTTTGATGAGGCAAGGGATAACTTAGCTGCAAATATGCAATGGGTTGATTTGCCCGTTGCTGGGATGTTGTCATCATTGGTGTTGTCTTCTTCACAAGAAAAGGCAGTGTGGGAGCAAGTGATTAAACGACAGGGCAAAGATTGGATAAAGCCTGATGGTGCGGCAAAGCAAGCCCAGCAAGCGTGGAGTATGTTAAATCGATGGGACGAAACTGATGATTTAACGCGCTGGGATGTTAATGATAATACCCACCTATTCCTCGGTTGGCTTGAGGACTTTAAGCAGACTTGTCAACAAAATGGGTGGATTTCTCAAGTTGAAAGCTTATCCGTTATTAGAGCCTGTATTGATCAAGGTATACTTAAGGCAAAAGGCACCCTATATTTTTATGGATTTGATGAGCTTGAGCCTGCGGTAAGCGCAGTCGTTGATGCATTTGCCGAGCAAGAAAACGGAAAATCTGTATATCTTGATTTTGGCAAAACCGACAACGTAAGCAAATCTAGGGCTTACACTGACAAAGATGCTGAAATTGAAGCAGCTTTACAATGGTTGGTAGGTGCTAGTCGTGCGAACCCTGGCGAATCCTTCTGTGTTGTGGCGCCAGATATCGCAGATGATAGAGCCCAAATAGAAAGAGTTTGTAAGCAGCTTGTGCAACCAGAAAGCTACTCACATCCAGGGTTGAATACTTGGCGGGATGAAATAAACGTATCTGCGGGTAGCCCTTTAGGGTCTTTTGGTATTGTGGCGGATGCATTGTTATTGTTGAACATGCTAGCTAAACCGATTTTGCGTGATGAATGGGGGACTCTATTACGTAGCCCCTATTGGGAGGTTAGCGCACAGCGATTTTCCAGCTGCTCTTTGTTCGCTGACAAGCTTGTGGAAGCAAAGTCGGAAAAACTATCAGTTAGTGTTGTTGAGGAGCGTTATCGAACACTATTAGTGCGGAGCGGTCGAGGTGTAGAAGGAGATGAAAATGACCCTTTAATGAGCGCTCTGCAGATAGCGAGGAAAACCAATGTAGCGGGCAATAAAAGGTTTTCTGAATGGGCAGCGATTATTCCTGAGATATTGCAGTCATTGGGTTGGTCGGGCCGTCGATCTCTATCCAGTCAAGACTATCAGCTAAAAGAAAAGTTCTTTGAGCAGCTTCGAATGTTAGCGTTGTTTGACGAGGTCGTTGGTGAGGTTCCATTTTCTCATGTGATTCGTCACTTAAAGCAGGCACTTAATGAGGCGATGTTTCAGATCAAAACGGAACAAGCCTCAATGCAAGTGCTCGGTATATTGGAGGCATCAGGGTTGCATTTTGATGGCATATGGGTGATGTCGTCTGATGATCAACATTGGCCTGCAAGCCCTGCACCGAATCCATTTATTTGTCAGCATTTACAGCGATCCAAAGGGATGCCTAATGCGTCAGCTGAAAAAGAGTTAGCATACGCATCGTTTATACTATCGGCTTTCACAAAAACGACGTCATCTACGATATTTAGTTGGCATCAACTTGAAGGCGATAATGAATTTAATATCAGCCCGCTATTAACCGTGTATCCTGTTGATGAGAGGCAACATGAGCAATGCTTGAAAACTGGGAATGATGACGTTCTCCCAATACTTGGTGGCCCCTGGTTAACAATAAATGACCCTGTAACTGAATTGTTTGATAATAAGGGCCAAGCTTTACCGGAAGGGTCCAAAGTGAAAGGTGGGGCATCGATAATAAAAGCGCAGGCGGTTTGTCCTTTTAAAGCATTTGCAGTGTATCGATTGGGTGCAAAAACGGTTGAAGAAGTGGAGGATGGGTTGTCTCCTGCAGAAAGGGGTGAATTGTTACATCTTTGTTTAGAAGGTTTTTGGCGGGATTGTGAATCATCAGAACAATTACATGCCTTACTTAATCAACCTGATGTACTGCAAACTCAAATATCCAGTAATGTTAATGTTGCGGTAGAGCGGTTTTGTGAACAAACCCCAGGGCTAAATGAAGCTTTTTTAGTTTTGGAAAAAAAGCGTCTCGAAAAATTGGTATTGTATTGGCTGGTGAATGTTGAAGCAAAACGCACACGGTTCATAATTTCAAGTTTGGAGCAGTCGGAAACGTTAACGGTAAATAACGTAGAAGTGACGGTTAAAGCTGATCGTATCGATTTGGTGGATGGTCAGCACACGGTAATTGTTGATTATAAAACTGGACAGAAGTCTCGCTCTGCCTGGAAAGGTGATCGGCCTGATGACCCTCAATTACCACTGTATGCAATTAAGCACCGTGAAGATGTCGATGGCGTTGTGTTTGCTGTGGTAAAGCAAGGGGGCTCAGGGATTAAAGGTGAAATGGATGAGGCGGTTTCTTTGATTGAAGGGCGTAGTACTACCTCAATTGGGAAAATTGAAGATTGGCCTGCACACGTAGATAATTGGGATCGTGTAATAACAGCGTTGGCTGATGATTTTAGCGCCGGAGTTGCCGTCGTAGATCCAAAAAACAAATCCAGTTGTGATTACTGTGAATTAACAACGTTTTGTCGTCGCAAGGAGCTATAAGGTTATGTCTATTTTAGTTGACGCACAACAACGCCTGGATGCCCTGGATTGCCGCAACAGTTACATTGTACAGGCTCCTGCAGGATCGGGTAAAACCGGTGTATTAACGCAAAGAATACTTGGGCTGCTTGCTTTGGTTGAAAAACCTGAGGAAGTTGTCGCAATAACGTTTACAAAAAAAGCTGCTGGAGAAATGCGCCAACGTGTTCTTGAATCACTGCTAGATGCAAATGGGCGGGCATGCCCTGATAATGATTATGAAGCACAAACCTGGCACCTGTGCCAGGCAGTGATAGAACGTGATAAATTAATGGGATGGAATTTATTACGCCACCCCAATCGATTAAAAGTCCAAACAATTGATGGTTTTTGTAGCTCGCTCGTTAAACAAATGCCTTTTGAAAGTAGTATGGGGGCAATGCCGTCAATTGAGGACGATGCCTCTGCAATATACGAGAAGGCTGCCAAGCAACTTATTAATAGTTTGGGCGAAGGCGATTTTTATGATGATGCGTTACAAAGCCTACTAACGCATTTGGATAATAACTACAGATTAGCCGTCAATCTCATTGTGCAAATGTTAGATAAAAGAGATCACTGGTTAGAGAATTTGGTTACCGCTCGCCAACACGATGGGGATCTGAAATCCCTTTTAGAAAATACCTTGCGGGATGTTGTAGAGTCTCAAATTAGCGCATTAAACCAATACTTGCCAGAATCGATAAAACAACAGCTAATGTCTCTAGCATTGTATGCTGCTCATAATTTGGCTTTGGATAAAAAAGAATCTCCGTTAAACGCAGCATTGGCAGTAGAGAATGATGCGTCATTTATCGATACACCTCAAGCATGGACAGTGTTTGCAGAGCTGTTGTTAACCAAAGGAAAGCCAAGCTATCGAAAGCGTGTTGATGCGAAGTTAGGCTTTCCAGCGCCCACCTCTTCAAAAGATCCAGAGGAAAAAAAGTTACGCAAGCAACGTAAAACCGATTTGACAACGTTAATTGGCACTTTAGAAGCTGAATGCCCTGGTTTTAACGAGCAACTGTTCGATATAAAAATGCTCCCCTTTGATGGCTATTCTGAAGATCAATGGGCATTGCTTGTCGACTTGTTGGAATTGATGCCTGTGGCTGTGGGTTATTTGAATTTACTTTGGCAAGAGACTGGCAACGTTGATTTTACTGAAATCTCCATGGCTGCGTTACGTGCATTAGGCTCTTCAGATGAACCGACTGATTTGACGTTGAAATACGATCACCGAATTTCTCATATCTTGGTAGATGAATTTCAAGATACCTCGGTGTTACAAATTCAACTATTAGAGAAATTAACATCAGGTTGGCAACAGGGAGATGGGCGTACCTTATTTTTGGTAGGAGACCCAATGCAGGGGATTTATTCGTTTCGAAAAGCTGATATAGCACTATTTCTTGGGGTGTGGCATGAAGGGCGTCTAGCCGACGTAGTGTTAACCCCGATTGCATTACAAACTAATTTTCGGTCTGATGTAAAAGTTATTAACTGGGTCAATAATGTGTTTGGCGCAGCTTTTCCGGAACAACATGATGGACACAAGGGTGCGGTCTCCTATAGCCCATCTGTAGCGGCAAAAAATGGTGGGGATGGCGCCGGGGTAACAACAAAAATATTCAGACAGTCATACTTAGATGTTTCATTAGAGGGTGAAAAAATTGATGAGCTTCAATATACAGATAATGAATCAGAATTTATTGCTGAAACCGTATTGGCGCTAAGAGGCCGACAAACGGGGAAAAGTTACGCTGTATTAGTGCGCTCCAAATCTCATGCTCGACCGATAATTAAGGCGCTTGGACTAAGGGGTATACCTATACGTGCTGTTGATATTGACACGCTACAAGAAAGTGCAATTATTCAACAGTTATTGGGTATCACAAAGGCACTACTGCGACCTTCAGATAGAATTGCTTGGTATTCAGTGTTACGTGGTGCTTGTGTTGGATTATCTTTATCAACGCTAGAAAAACTTCATGGTATCAATACGTATCGCCCTTTATGGGATAATTTGGTACAGGTAGTAAACGCTGAAGATGATACGTTGGCAGAAATTGGCGTTGATGAAATACCTTCTCAAGAAATGTTAAAAATCCAGCGTGTTGTTACATTGTTTGGTTTCTATTACCGGCAGAGAAAGCAGTTTAATGTACGAGATGCTGTTGAGTCATTATGGACGAATTTGGGTGGCAGTTGTTTTTATAACGAGACGAGAAAAGATACAGGCAGTAATGAACAAGAAGACGGTATTTATGGTGACGTTAAAAAAACAGTCTTCGAAAAAGAAGATGCACAGAAATATTTTGCCTTATTGGAAGCTTTTGAAAATTCGGCGGACCTTGCCAATATTAATATGTTAGAAGACAAGGCAATGACCTTGTTCTCGTCTCCAGGAAGCTCTGAACCTGATGCTGTGCAAATAATGTCAATGCATAAGTCAAAGGGACTGGAGTTTGATTATGTCTTTTTGCCCTACGGTGCAAAAAGAGGTCGAGGTGATGATCGCCCACTATTGATTGTTGATAACCACCTGTCCCCAGCAACAGGGGAACAATCTTTGTTTTTGGCCGCATTGCCAGAGCGAGGAGGGGATGTCCACGGTGATGCGGTTTATGAGTTTTTATGGCGGGCTCATTCCGTCAAATTAAAAAATGAATTATCCAGACTAACGTATGTTGCATGTACTAGAGCAAAGCAACATCTTTATATTACGGGTACGCTCGGATCGGATAAGGATGACCAAATTAAGGTACCAACCAATGGCACAATACTGGGAACACTATGGGCTGGGTTAGAGGCTAATAACCTGCTTGACAACGTAACGGTAGTTGATCCTGAGTTAGTTCAAAGAGAAACAAATAAAGCATTTTGTATTTTAACCGATAGTGCAAATGAACAGTTATTCGAATATCAACAATCAATGTTGGGCGAATTCAGCGTATCCAATGCTTCAGGTAAAGCGCGAGACGTTTCCCGTATTGAGAAGGGTGTTGATGAGAGTAATGACGAGAACGGTGGCCTTGAAATTGTTAGTGACGCGACTGATGTAGACACTAGCGACAGTTTCTACGCTAATGTTGGAACCTATGCTCATAGACTATACCAACAGTTCTTCATTGGTGGTAATTTTAGCCTAAAGAAAAGTGACCTCGAACGATTACAACCATTCTGGCGAGCGTCTTTGGCTAAATTGCACGTGCGACCTGACCGGATGGATGAGGCTATTAGTATTATTCAACGCTCTGTTCAGCATTTGATTGATAACCCAAAGAAGGTCGCTTGGCTCTTTCAACAGGGTATTGAATCCTATGCAGAGTATGCAGTAAGTCGTGGTGATGATCAGGGACAGGGAGAACATTACGTTATTGATCGTACCTTTATCGATGAAAATGGAATTTGCTGGGTGGTGGATTATAAATTTTCGGATATAGAAAATAGCAAAAGTAACGTAACTATTGCCAATAGTGATAAGCCTGACAAATTTATCGCTGAGCAAGTTGCTTTGTATCGCAGTCAGTTGGAAAATTACGCGGAATTACTGAATAAGCTATCGACATCAAAAAGAGCACTTACTAAGGGACTTGCAATGATGTTGTATTTTCCATTAATAAATCGTCATTATTGTTGGTCATTAGATGTTGTGGATATAGCTGAGCCATTTTGACAACAGATGGGTGATAGTTAACGCTTTTTAATCAAGGGTTTTGAAAATACTATGTTGAGAATACAATGCCGGTAAATTTTAATGGGAAACTTGTAGTAGCAACTTCTTCTAGTGCGCTGTTTAACTTGAGTGAAAGCGACCAGGTGTTTAAAGAGCAGGGGTTGGATGCTTATCAAAAGTACCAAATTGAGAATGAAGATACTCCATTGGAGCCTGGTGATGCATTTCCTTTGGTTAAAAAACTGCTTGCCTTAAATGATATATCTCCGGACAGTCCGCGAGTAGAGGTTATCCTGTTGTCTCGTAATAGCGCGGACACAGGGCTGAGAGTGTTTAATTCCATAGAACATTGGAAGTTGCCCATTACGCGCGCAGCGTTTTGTGGTGGTGAAAGTCCTTATCGTTATATCTCAGCCTTTGGCACACACTTGTTTCTTTCAACAATACCAGCGGATGTTCGTAACGCATTAGACAGCGGTTTTGCTGCAGCGCATATCATCGCACCAGAGTGCCCATCAAGTACTGAAGGACAACTAAAAATAGCATTTGATGGCGATGCAGTGTTGTTTTCGGATAAGTCTGAAAGAATTTTTCAAGAAAAAGGGCTGCAAGCGTTTACTGAATCGGAAAAAGCAGCGGCAAAAAAGCCAATGGAAGGAGGGCCTTTCAAGCCGTTCTTACAAGTACTGCATAGACTCCAGCAAGAATATGGGGATGATTGCCCGATTAGAACGGCATTGGTTACGGCTCGTTCGGCACCCACGCATGAGCGTGTTGTGCTGACGCTAAGACAGTGGGGCATTCGGATCGATGAATCTTTATTTTTAGGTGGATTAGATAAGGGGCTATTTCTAAAATCTTTTGGTGCAGATGTGTTTTTTGATGATCAAGAAGGTCATTGTTTATCTGCGAGTAAACATGTTACCGCGGGGCATGTGGCTCATGGAGTATCAAACCCGGTTTAGTTTTTAACCCTTAGTTCATAAAACAGGAGTAACAACATAATGTCAGATCAGGGTAGAGATTTTGAAAAAGAATATTCGGCCAAAGAGACGGCGGCCAAATTGAGACGGTTAGCAGATTGTATAGAGGAAGGTAAGCCATTTGAAATTATGATTGGTGGAGAGCGTATTTACGTTCCTGTAAGGGCAACGTTTAACATAGAGCATGAGCGAAGCGATGAAGAGGAAGAAGTTGAATTTCAGTTTAAATGGGCTAGAGAGCCTTAATTTGTCATAAGCCCGTATTTAGCTCTTCGAAAAAGCCAACAACTGAATTAGAATGCGATGCTTTCGCCTATCGGATACAAAACCGATGCTGGCGCACTATGTTTACCTAAGTTTATGAGGTTTTGGGATGGGTTGGTTGAAATCTAGGCGTTTCCAATATTTAGCATCTTTGCTTGTGATTTGGATGCTAATGCTAGTTGCACTTCGTGCCATATTTTATTTTTGGTTTTCGGAAGTTGGTGATTTAGTCAATCCTGCTTTTGAGACATTGGCACAGGTTTTATACGTCGGCATTAAGTTTGACCTACGTTTGTCGTTATTAGTGCTGGTGCCAGTAGCTTTGACAAGCATGCTTCCGTGGAATATCACCAATAGCTCTATAGCTCGTCGTATAACGCATATCTATCTAGCATTGTCTGTTTTCCTTTGTTTGATGTTCTATATCTTAGATTTTGGCCATTATGCCTATCTAGGTATACGTATGAATTCCACAATACTGCGGTTTTTTGATGACATTGTTATATCGGCCACTATGGCCTGGCAGAGTTACCCTGTTATTTGGATAAACTTAGCGTGGATTTCGGGTACTGTCATATTTTTCTTAAGCATGAAACGAAAAGCGGTTTTGTTAACTAGGCCTGCAGCAGAGCTGTCTAAAAAACAGAAAGCACTCGGTGTTGTAGTGATTTTTGCCGTCTTCTTTTTTGGAATATTTGGTCGTTTGGGTTCAACAATGCCGCTACGATGGAATGATGCATTCTTCACTGGGAACTCGACTATTGCCGCGCTTGGGATTAACCCCGTTTTGAATTTCACGGATTCCTTTAAGTACCGTTTTGCGGGTAAGTATGATGAAGCGGTAGTAAGGGATCATTACCCTGCCATTGCTGAGTATTTAGGGGTAGAGCAGCCCGATAACGAAGCGCTAAATTACACGCGTAAAAATACTGCCAATAACCAAGATGCCACTATTCGATTAGCAAAGCAGCCTAATATCATTATGGTGATGTTGGAGTCCCTGGGGGCTAGTCGCTTAGGTGTTTATGGCCACCCACTTAAACCCTCTCCAAATCTCGATAAAATAGCCAATGAGGGGTGGTTTTTTCCGAATTTCTATGTGCCAGTATCAGGAACGGCTCGCACTGTGTTTGCGAGTCTAACGGGCTTGCCAGATGTATCGACCGTGCGAACTGCATCACGAAACCAAATGATTACAGAGCAGCACTCTATTGTTAACTCATTTGCAGGTTACCCAAAGTATTATTTTATTGGCGGTGCAGCGGGTTGGGCAAACATGAGCGCGGTGTTACGTACAAATATCAAAGATCTAAACCTGTTTGAGCAAGGAAGTTATGACTCTCCAGATGCAGATGTTTGGGGTATATCAGATTTGGATCTCTTCAAAGAAGCCAGTGCTGTTCTTGGAAAGCTACCTAAAGATAAGCCGTTCTATGCCTATATCCAAACGGCCGGTAATCATCGACCGTTTACTATACCTTCAGAAAATGATGGTTTTGAAACAATTCATGTGCAGGAAGAAGAGTTAAGAAAATTTGGTTATAAAAATAATGAACAATTTAATGCGGTGCGGCTGCTAGATTTTAATATAGGCCGCTTTATGGAAATGGCTAAATCTTCAGGTTATTTTGAAAATACTATTTTTGCTTTTTACGGAGACCACAATAACCGCATTACTACGACCCCTCATATGAAACCATTTTATGAAGCGCTGGATTTAGATGGTTTGCATGTTCCATTTATGTTTTATGCTCCTGGTTTAATAGGACAGAGACGCGTTGAAGCTGCGGCAAGTCTTGTTGATGTGTTACCAACGTTAGCAGATTTTGCTGGAGTACCTTTTGATAACACGACAATGGGAAGAAGTTTAAACCAACCTATTGACGAAGATAGGGCTGTTTATACGCAAACATCGAGCAAAACAAGTCCTATTATAGGGGCTGTCACCAAAGATTTTATGTTGCGAATGAACTTTGATAGTACTGATATCAAACTTCATGATCTCAATAGTGATTCTCCAAGGGTTGATGTTAGTTCTCAGGATCCGGGAAAAGTTGAAGAACTAAGTCGTGTGGCTCGTGGGGTTTACGAAACCACAAAATGGATGTTCCATCATAATAAGCATTTGCCTCAAGACAAGTAGAAGGAGCGTTTACCTATGAAGTTAGCAACACTGGATATTTTGGTGCTTGGTATTTATTTTGGTTTTATACTATTTCTTGGTTTTTACTTTTCAAGAAAAAACACCAATACGGAAGAGTACTTTGTTGGTGGAAGATCCTTTCCTGGGTGGGCAATTGGGCTTAGTTTAGTGGGGACGTCGATAAGCTCAATCACCTTCTTGGCGTATCCAGGTGATGCTTATAAAACAGCTTGGTTACGGTTTCTACCGAACTTGATGTTACCTATAGCAATACTGTTTGCAGCGTATTTTTTTCTTCCTGTGTTTCGTCGTAAAAAAACAACATCTGCCTATGAGTTTTTGGAAGACAGGTTTGGGCCTTCAGTTAGGGTTTACGGCGCAGTTGCATTTATGGTCGCACAGCTGGTTCGGTTAAGTACAATACTGTACCTTTTGTCTTTGTTAGTGCATGAATTAACGGGCTTGGATCCCATTACCTGCATTGTCATTAGCGGTGTTTTTGTTTCGATCTATACCGTTGTCGGTGGTATTGATGCGGTCATATGGACCGATGTGTTGCAAACAGTTGTTCTTGTGTTAGGCGGAGTGATGTGTCTTTACGTTATCATTGATTTGCTACCTAACGGTTTTTCAGACGTTTTTAATATAGCTGAACAGCATGGTAAATTTGCATTTTCTGAACTGCGAGAAGGAACCCTGCATCCCGTATCATGGGATGTTTCGTTACTGAGTAAAACGGGTACCATGATGTTAATACTGGGTGTGACTTCTTGGCTTACGGAGTACAGCAGTAATCAAAATACCGTCCAGCGTTATTGTGCTGCAAAGTCGGAGGCCGAAGCTCGAAAAGGGATGTTTATTTGCGCAATCAGCAGTTTGCCTATTTGGGCATTTTATATGTTTTTGGGAACTGCTTTGTATGCATTTTATCAGGTTTATCCGAACCCTGAAGCTACAATGATGTTAGATGGAACAAAGAAGGCAGAGCAGATTTTACCGTTTTTTGTATTATCTGAATTGCCTGCGGGTATTGTTGGTCTAGTGCTTGCTGCCGCATTAGCTGCGGCCATGTCTTCTCTCGACTCAAGTATCAATGCTATATCGACGGTTTCAATTGTGGATATTTATCGTCGGCATATTAACCCCAATAAAGAAGACAAGCATTACTTACATGTGGCTTGGGGTGTGGCTGCACTTGTATCTTGCTTTATGATTGCTGGTGCTATCTACATTAATCAAGCAGACACAAAAACCTTGCAAGATACGGCTACCATTTTGGCTTCACTGTTGGGAGGTGGATTGTTAGGGTTGTATCTTATAGGCTTTTTTTCTAAAAAAGGGGATGCGCGTAGTGCCTGGATGGGGATAGCGGTAACGATGGTGTTTACGTTTTGGAGTATTCTCGATAAAAAGGGGTTATTAAACGAGAGCCTTTCTCTGCCTTTTGATGCATATTACGCAACATTGATTGCAAATGTGCTTATGTTTGTCGTGGTTTATATCTTTGCGTCTGTGATTTTTAGAAAAAATCAAGGCGTAAAGTAAAAAACAAAGGCCCATTTCAATTCTTGGTAATGGGTCTTTGTTCTTTAGATGTATAGGTATTCTCTCTTCAAATAGATCCTTATTGTTTGCACATTTCTTCCTTATTTCTTGCCTGATTTACTTTTATTTTACGTTGTTGAGACACCGGTATAATAAAAATTAAATAGAGGTATTCATGTGAACAAAAAACGTAATTACACTACATCCCCCTCAAGTTACCTTGGCATAACACTTATTAGTATAATGCTGGTTTTTCAAGCAGGGTGTGGAAGTTCTACGTCTGATACAGAATTAGATGTCATTATTTTGGATCAAAACTTAACAGGGAATCCTGCGTCTGAGCGTGATTTGCCTGACATATCGGACCCAGTAGCTCAACTTGGTATGGCACTTTTTTATAGTAAAAGCTTAGGAGGGGCGATGGATGCTGCCTGTGTAACTTGCCACCACCCTGGGTTAGGGGGCGGTGATGGTTTGTCATTCCCTGTAGGCGTTGATTCGCTAGATCCAGATGTGTTGGGGTTAGGGAGAACCAATAGTGCTAATTTACCTATTGTTCCTCGTAATGCTCCAAGCGTATTCAATGCAGGATTATGGGATTCTGGATTGTTTTTTGATTCGCGTGTTGAAAGCTTAGGTAAAGAAAATAAGGCCAATGGGGCTGTGTCTCCTATTCGAACACCTGATAGTGATTTCTTAATAGCCGATGTAAATGCCGGTGAAAACCTGGTCATGGCCCAATCAAAATTCCCAGTTACTTCATCAGAAGAAATGAAAACTGAAGACTTCGAAAATGGTAGTACAAACGATGTAATTCGCGATCATTTGGCCGCCCGGTTAGGCGATTACGGCGTGGGGGAAGGAGAGTTATCGACGAATGCATGGCTGGAAGAGTTTCAAACTGCATTCGTGAGTTCAGAGGGTGCAGAGGTTTTGGTCACGTTCGACAATATAGCGTATGCCCTAGGTGAATTTGAACGTTCAATGGTGTTTGTTGATACTCCTTGGCATCAGTATGTTAATGGAGACCTGTTGGCAATATCAGAAGATCAAAAGCAAGGGGCCATTTTATTCTTTACGCCAGTTAATGAAGGCGGGGCAGGGTGTTCGGGTTGTCATCGTGGCGATGTCTTTAGTGACGAGCAACATCACGTAATTGCGTTCCCTCAAATAGGCGTTGGTAAAGGCGATGGCAATAATGATGATTTTGGCCGTGAAAGGGAAACAGGGAACCCTGCGGATCGTTATCATTTCAGAACTGCGTCATTGCTTAACGTGGCCTTGACTGCTCCATATGGGCACGCTGGAACGTATCAAACCTTAGAGGAAGTAGTTCGACACTACGTGAATCCGGTAGCGTCAGTTAACGCCTTCTTTGATCGTGGAGGTTGGTGTCAGTTACCGCAATATCAGAGTATTGGGAATTGTGAAACATTGTATCCAGATTCAATAGCAAACAGCCGGCTTGCATTACAGAAGCTAGGTCAGGAGCGTCAGGTGATGGCAACCCCTTTCATATCACCTGCTCTAAATGACATTCAAATCGCTCAATTGGTTTCGTTCTTAGAATCATTGACAGATGATTGTGCTGGGGATAGGGAGTGCCTATCGGGTTGGGTTCCTGGTGCGGGTGATAATGGGCCAGATGAGAATCAGTTAAATGCGGTTGATGTTGAGGGCAATGTTTTGTGATAAGCCTAAGGGAATTGAAAGTGTAGTGATTCTGCCCTTTACAGCATGGAGCTTGTAACGGGCGTCTGTAAAAAAGAATTAAATAAAATCCAAAGTCTTTAAAAAAGCCGAATTGATCTGATCAACAGCATCTTGAGAAAACTGATAGTCTCGTTCGGCAGCCATAATGTTATCGCATAAAGAAACTAGTAAATTTTCTACATCCGAGACTTTGATGAACTCCCCTTTGGAATCCTCCGTCATTGATTCTACCCGTCCATTATAGGGTGAATATCTTTGCATATATTTTGTCCGTAATTCAGCGTGTGTAATTATTATTAGTCTACTGTCACAAGGAATGGCAGCATATAGGCCGAATGGTATAATTTACGGCCTTTATGTAAAAGGAGAGGGGACCTGGATCCTCTGGGAGTATGTCAGGCTTTATGGGGTTAATCGCCCTTATATATGCTGAGCTCCGCATATTCAAGGATATGTAGAGTTTAGGGATATGCGAAGTTGTAGCGGTTTAGGCCCCTATAGAAAGTCTTTTCTACGAATACTTTAAAAGACATATTCTTGGCGACGACATCCCAAATGGCAGAAATATAAACGCAGTGACCATTTAGCCTTCCGAAAATCTAACTTTTTTGAAAAGTTGGTCAGAAAGCATGAGAACAAAATACTCAAGTGCCTTCTGAGTTTACCGCCCAAATCCTAAGTCGATTTGAATAGATCAATGAAGCCTCTCAGAACCTAGCGGATTCTCTGTGATAGGGGGATCACTCGGATTACTGCTGCTAATAGTGCAATGTTCTTGCAGCCCCATTAATTCCATGAAAGCGCCCTGATTGAGGTGTATGAGTGACTCGTGGTCACCACCCTCTAAATAGACCTCTTTCATACTGGCAAGACGTTGATCCCAAATAACAGGCAGGCCATAGACTTGCCCCAATGCGGGAACAGCACCCACTTCACAATCCTCAAATAACGCCCCCAACTCCTCCTCCGTAGCAAGGCGAAACGTACCTCTCATATGTTTATTTAACATGGCCAGTTCCAAACGATGCGTAGAAGGAATGACACACAACCGATAATTATTACCATCATGAGTCATTACCGCTTTAGCGACTTCCTGCGCAGGAACATGCGCCACGCGCGCTGTCTGTAAACTGGTACTGGAATGTGGATGATCAATCATTTCATAGTCAACGCCCACACGATCTAAATGAGCTTCAATTTTTAGCGCCATAGTCATGGTAAACACACCCTTTGAGTTGATTTGCTCACAGAATATCCCCGCGAACCACTCGGTGCAAAGAACACTTATGATTAAGACGGGCATTCAATACTACTAACAGGAATAGCACGTAGCGGAGAGGAGTAAATAGGGGTGAGGCGGAGAAAAAACAGGCAAAAGATCTAGAAAATCACTAATAAGCCACTAGAAAAAACACGTTTGCCTGTTTTTAGAGCCTATCTAACGAAGACCGGCACAAAACAATCTAACCATCAGGCTATTATTTTTAACTCTGCAGCACCTTCAATGGCAGCCCTAACATCGCATCGCCGGTACCAGCGAAATACCAAAGAACAGCCACTAAACCTGCCACCGTTACCAAATACCAAGTGATAGAAAATAATTGACCGTATCGATCAAGAGGAAACAGCCGGCTTTCATGCCGCGATCGCCATTCCACTAAAATTTCAATACTGCCTATCAATAATAAAAAGCCCAACAAGGCCAAACCTAGTTGATAGCTAAGAAATACACCCAATGCAGCCCCAGCTGCGCATAATACAATGCCAATTTTACTATCCATGGAGAAACTAATACTTTTTAAAATATGACCTCCATCCAACGGAAGAATTGGCAGCAGATTAAAAAGATTTAGGAGCGCATTAAATGCCGCCAAGCCTGCGAAGAAGATCTCTCCAGTGACGACATACGCTACTAAGAACACTAGCGATAAAAACAACCCGAAGCTAGGCCCCATAATTGAAATAACGACGTCTTGCCAGCGTGTATTGATCTTATTGTCACTCAACGCCAAACCGCCCATAAAGGG